>Ga0315289_10000645_pt1 | contig 53218 bp, 42 predicted proteins | sample YL17G11_40_MG_FD_203452 | JGI IMG/M metagenome (GOLD analysis project Ga0315289, IMG submission 203452) | Sediment microbial communities from Yellowstone Lake, YNP, Wyoming, USA - YL17G11_40 | ecosystem: Environmental > Aquatic > Freshwater > Lake > Sediment | place: USA: Wyoming | collected...
CGCCATCACCGCTTGCATGCGGAAATTGTTAATTATCCTTAATGCCATCGTTCGCAAAAATACACCATGGGTATTACATATTGCTTGACTTTTATCACAGTCGCTCTCCGTTTCACGGAGAGGGGGACAAAAGGAGGAGAGGTTGACAGAATGGTCTGTGAAAGAAGAGAACTGCCCGACAATTTCGTCTTTAGATCAAAAATCAGCTTGCATAGAAATCAAAACTGTTTATAATGATTATGTGAACTCAATAATAAAATATCTGCCTTTGTTCTTTGTAATGGTTATCCTATATGGCTGTTCTCACAAAGTTATGAAGCCTGTGCAGAGTAGCTGGCAAACGGTACCCTGCGAATATAGATTCGAAGGTGGAGATGAATCTATCCTCTCAGTCCGGGCTCAAGTGGTCGAATTTGACTCCGCTAAGATAGTGACGCAGATCTTTCAATGGACTGTTCTTGGCGACACCCTCACCCGTCAAGCCACCTTCTATCCTTTCGAATATCAAATGTCTGACGGTTACACCATCTTCACCACCGAGAGATTCCTCCCCATTAATTCGGTTCTTAGATCGGTCGAATTATTAATTAAAAGATAGAAAAAAAGCGGGTGACTGACTGGACATCAATTGGAATCACCCGCTTTGTTTTGATTTCAAATCTTTTCCAACAGCTCGAAATATCTTTCTCTGGAGATCCTCGCCACTTTAAGATTGTCCTTTATGATAAACAGGGGGAGGTTCTCATGTTTGGGAATAACCAACGGCCTGGATGCACCTGGTTTAACGTAGATTAAATGATCCCCTTTTTCTCTGAGTAACTTGAAACCCTCCAATTCAAAAACTTTACATAATATTTTATATGAAATCGGGGTGATTTTGGACATCTATTTATTGGGGATGGCGATACTTGTTCTTTCAGTGGAAATGATCTGGGGTGCTTTCCACATTCTTTTACCTCTCAAAAACCCGGCTTCCTCCAGAATCTGATCCAAGGTGCCCATCTCCTCGGCAGTTTCCAAAAAGCACTCCACCGCCTCGATCAAATTCTGCTTGGCTTCTTTAACCGTTTTACCGCAACTGCAAACTTCCAATTCCTTGGCATAAGAGATATATATTTTCCCTTCCTTCCATACCTGGGTGGTAAAAGCTATCTCCATGTCGTTTTTTTCTCCTTTTTATTTTAATTTATCAGAATTATGCTCGTGGGGAATTTGTTGAAGTTCAGATATGTAGCGAACGCATCCGTGTGGCCGGTTATATTTGATCCTTCAATCCTCAGATAAACTCAGGGTACAGAGCGAAGTTGAACCATGAATTAAATCTCTGTATCCTCGATCACACATCTAGATTTCTTACATATTTCGCGTTTTCTTCGATGAACTTCCGACGGGGCTCTACCAAATCCCCCATCAGAATGCTGAAGATATGATCCGCCTCTGCCCCGTCCTCCAATGTGACCTGAAGCAATGTGCGAGTCTCCGGGTCCATGGTGGTCTTCCACAGCTGCTCCGGGTTCATCTCTCCCAAACCCTTGTACCTTTGGATCGATACTCCAACTTTGCCCAGTCTCTCCATGTGACGATCCCGCTCGTCGTCCGAATAGGCATAAAGCTCGGTGTCTCCCTTTTTGACCCGATACAACGGGGGTTGGGCGATATAAACGTATCCTCTTTCGACAAGCTCTTTCATGTGGCGGTAAAGGAAGGTCAAAATCAAGGTGCGGATATGAGATCCGTCCACGTCCGCATCGGTCATGATGATCACCTTGTTGTAACGGGCTTTGGTGATGTCGAATTCGTCCTTGATGTTGGTTCCCAGTGCGGTGATCATGGTGCGGATCTCCTCGTTGGAGAGGACCTTGTCCATGCGCGCCTTCTCCACGTTCAGAATCTTCCCCTTCAAGGGGAGTATGGCCTGAAACCTCCGATCACGTCCCTGCTTGGCGGACCCACCGGCGGAATCTCCCTCAACGATGTATATCTCGCATAGAGCGGGATCATCCAGCGAACAGTCCGCCAGTTTTCCGGGGAGAGCGGACGACTCCAAGGCGCTTTTCCTCCGGGTCAGCTCCCGCGCCTTTCTGGCGGCTTCCCTGGCGCTGGCAGCGGATACCGCTTTTTCCACGATCTTTTTGGCGACCGACGGGTTCTCCTCGAAATATTCCGACAGGCTTTCCCCCAAAACCGATTCCACTATTCCTTTGACCTCGCTGTTTCCCAGTTTGGTTTTGGTCTGCCCCTCGAATTGAGGATCGGGAATTTTGACCGAGAGAACTGCGGCTAATCCCTCCCGGACGTCCTCTCCTTCCAGCGCCGACTCGCCATTTTTCAACAGGTTGCTCTTCTGAGCATAGGAATTTATGGTCCGGGTTAAGCCGGTTTTAAATCCGACCAGATGGGTTCCCCCTTCGATGGTGTTAATGTTATTCACGTAGGAGTAGATGTCCTCCACGTAAGAGTCGTTGTATTGTATAGCCATCTCCACGTCTATCCCCTCCTTGGTGCTGTGCAGGTAGATGGGTCGGGGGTGGATGGCTTGTTTGTTCTCGTTGATGTACTCGACAAAGGAGAGCATCCCTCCCTTGAATTTGAAGGAATTGGACTTTCCGGTGCGCAAGTCGTCGATCTCAATGGTCAGCCCGCTGTTTAGGAAAGCCAACTCCCTCATCCGGCCCGAGAGGACGTCGAAGTTGAAATCTATCTTCTTGAATGTCTGCTGGTCCGGCTTGAAGGTGGTCTTGGTTCCGGTCTGCTTGCCTTTTCCCGTTTCCTTAAGAGGTGTCACCGTGTTCCCCAGCTCGTAGCGCTGCATGTATTTCTTCCCATTCCGGGTCACCTCCACCTCGCACCATTCGGACAAAGCGTTGACCACCGATACTCCCACCCCGTGCAGCCCGCCGGAGACTTTGTAGGTCTGGTGATCGAATTTACCGCCGGCGTGCAGCATGGTCATAACCACTTCCAGAGCGGGTTTCTTTTGAGTGGGATGCATGTCCACCGGTATCCCCCTACCGTTATCCTCCACCATCACGCTGTTATCCTTGTTGATCACCACCTTAATAACGTTGCAGAATCCGGCCATGGCTTCGTCTATGCTGTTATCCACTACCTCATACACCAGATGGTGCAGTCCTTTGGTGCCGGTATCGCCGATGTACATGGCGGGCCTTCGCCGCACCGCATCCAAACCTTTAAGCACCGTGATGGTGGCGGCATCGTAGTTCTGTCCCAAAGTCTTTATTGTTTTTTCTTTGTCTTCTGAAGTGTCCATATAAAGTATTTTTCTCCTCTTACTGAACTATATATTGAGTATTTTCACTAACTTAAAATGTAGCTTGTCCTTCTTGCTCTGGTGATTAGTTCGGGAATTAATCTGTTGCTTGAATTTCTTTAATTGGTAAAGACTATCTCTTTTATTACGTTCTCCCCCACCGATTGGTTGAGTTCCCGGATGATATTACCCTTTAAGAATACCAGCTCGTTCCGCCACGAGGCGTTCTCCACTTTTACAAAGAGGATGGCATCTTTTACCTTCAAGGGTGTGCTCTCCTTGGCGATCCGCTCCCCCACCACCCTGTTCCAGTTTAAGATAGCCGTCTCCTCCTTGATCCGCCTCTCGATTTTCAGACCCTTGAGGGTCCGGATCAAAACCTGATCTATCCTCTCCGGCTGGCTGGTTCTTTTCAACATGAGGACAATATACTAATTAACTATCTTTTTGCCAATAAATTTTAGTGTGATCTCAAAAAAACTCAATTTGGCTGAGCTGGGAGCACAGACTACTAGTGGACTGCAACAAAAGTTGAGGATGAATGTAGTTGCTCAATTTATTGCGCATTGTTACCAGTAAGCCTGATCCTTCGATAAGCTCAGGATGGTGAGCCTGTCGAACCATAAATCAGGCAACTACAACAGGGAACGAATTTATGTTACATACCGCTTGGGTGTAAGCTATCTGCTCTTTAGTAAAGCGACAGGGGAGACTCACAATTCATTGGAATTGCAATCTCCCCTGCTTTTGGAGTAGTTCTGGCCACCCGAAAAACAATCTTACTTACTCTGCCAGACGCAATGGCATCAAAAGACAGAGGTAATCCTCCCCTTCTTTTTTATCCGGAGAATATATCTTTCCAGCCGAAACCTCGCTTCCCAACTCAAAGACCACCTCATCCCCCTCCAGCTGTTTGAGGATATCCAGCACATAGCTGGAGTTGTACCCGATATCCAACAGCTCACCTGCATAACTGCAGGGGACCGACTCCTTGGCTTCACCCCCCAGATCGTAATTGATGGAGGAGAGCTCTAAATTGTCTTTCTTTAGGGAGAACTTGACCTGGTGGGTTAATGTGTTGGCCAAAATCGACATCCTTCTCACCGCACCAGTGAGAAGCTCCTTGTTCACCACCAGTTTTTTGTCGCTGTCTTTGGGAATCACTTGATCAAAATTGGGATAGGGTCCTTCGATCAACCGGGAGGTCAATATGGTCTCCCCTAAATTGAAAATCAGACTATTCTCCCCAAAGATAACGCCCATCTGTTTGTCTTCCTCCTCCGACAACTTTATCAATAGATTGAGAATTTTGGGAGGGACGATCACGTCTTCGTGCAGTCCTTTGAGTTTGGTATTCTTCAAAGACATCTTGGATAAACGATGCCCATCCGTTGCCACCATCTGCATGTTGCTGCCGGAGGTTTGCCACAAGACACCGTTTAAGGCGGGTCTGGTCTCATCGGTGGAGACGGCATAGATGGTCTTTCTGATCATTTTCACCAGATCGCCACCCGGTACTTTTATCTCCTTGGCCAGATTGACCGCGGGCAGCTTGGGATATTCCTCTGCGGGAATTCCGGATAATTTATAATTCCCCCGATCTGCCTTGATCTCGATCTTATTTTCCGTAACATGAATCTCCACATCGGATTCCGGAAGCTCCCGGAGGATATCGTAAAAGGTTTTGGCCGGGATGGTGATCGCCTCCTTTTTGGTGGAGGTGACCGGGGTGGTGGTTATCACCGAAACATCCAGATCGGTGGCAGCAATCTTAAGCTTGGAATCCGTTACCTCCAACAGAAGATTGGCCAAAATCGGGAGGGTGGTGCGGGTGGGAACGGCATTCATCGCCGTTTGAACGCACAAATAGATCTTACTTTTGGGGATGGTGAATTTCATCTTTTCCTCCACTTATTTATTTTTTTAACAAAACAATTATCTGATTAGTTTAAATATATAATTAATTCTATTATAATAATAATGGTGTTGAAATGTTAATAAAAAATTAGAGGTTTTGTTATTTAGTTGATTATATGATGTTTATCTCGCAAAATAAGTTTTTGGGTTTGTGGGTTAATCTACTGATAAAAGTTGATATTTTCTTAAGGTGGTTTTATTTATATTCTTTCCACCACCCCACCCAGGAATTTCCACACCATTTAAACATAAAGAGAGTTGATGATACTGTCTACTTTTAATTTAAAATTGTGATCCCCTTTCAGATTTTCCGCCACCTGGGTACAGGCATGGATCACCGTGGAATGATCTCTTCCTCCAAAATGCAGACCGATGGATTTAAGGGAGGCGTTGGTCAGACTTCGGGTTAAATACATAGCTACTTGACGAGCCAGTGCCACCTCCTGGGTTTTTCTTTTAGAACACAGACTTTCCGATGACAGGTTATAGCTTGACGCCACCTTTTTTTGAATGTGTTCTATGGTAACCTCTTTGGTTCCATTTCGGATGGTATCTTTTAGTACATCCTTTGCCAGATCGACGGTGATATCCTTTGTATTCAGGGAGGCGTAAGCTATCAGTCGGATCAGCGATCCCTCCAGCTCCCGGATGTTGGAGGTGACGTTGTCGGCAATGAAGGTTGCCACCTCAATGGGAAGGGGGATGCTGTCCGATTCCGCTTTTTTGTTCAGAATGGCAATCCGGGTTTCCAGGTCAGGAGGCTGGATGTCGGTCACCAGTCCCTGCTGGAAACGGGAAAGCAGCCTCTCCTCGATTCCTTTTATCTCCCGGGGGGGCCGGTCGGAAGCCAAAACGATCTGCTTACCGTTTTGGTAAAGGACGTTGAAGGTGTGAAAGAACTGAACCTGGGTGCTTTCCTTGCCGGCGAAAAACTGGATGTCGTCCAAAAGCAGGATGTCGACATTGCGATAGAGATTGACAAACTCCTGGGTGGTATTGGAGGTGATGGAGTTGATGAAATCGTTGGTGAATTTCTCCGAGGTGACGTACAAAACGTTAATGGTTTCGTAGGCATCCAGAACGTAATGGCCGATGGCCTGAACCAGGTGGGTTTTACCCAGCCCCACCCCTCCGTAGATATAAAGGGGATTGTATTTGGTTTTTCCGGGAGCTTCCGCCACCGCCATGGCGGCGGCATGGGCAAACTGATTGCTGTCTCCAACCACAAATGCATCGAAGGTGTATTTGGGATTAAGCCCTCTCTCTGATGCGGTTTGAGCCGAAGGTTTTCTGGGGGGGGGTTGCTCGAAATTCATGCTCATTTGAGGATGGTAATTTCGAGAATCGCGGGAAACGTGAAAGGCTAAAGTCAATTCCCGCCCGGCAGCTTCTTTAATGCTCTCCCGGATCAGGCTTAAGTAATGCTCCTCCAACCAGTCTGCCACAAATTTATTGGGAACGGCGACCCGGATGGAACCTTCCGGAGAGGGGAGTCCCCGGGTGGCTTTCAACCAGGTACAAAAACTCTGCTGTCGTATTCTTTTTCTTAGAAGGGATAAACACTCATCCCAGACTCTGACATTATCCATTTCCATATGAACTCTCTTTGTTTACAAAAGGGATTCTTCTTTTAAATATAGTGAATTTACTTGTTTTCGTATCAAATTTAAGCTGTGGACAACAAATAACACGAATTCCACATTTGTTGAAATCTTTTAAATCAATGTGTTAAAATGGGATAACCATATTTTTGTAGCTGTGGTGGGGAAGTTATCCACAATTAATAGAGTAATTCGGAACATTCTTAGTTTCTTATTCGTATAGACTTGCGAAAAACTGCACAGATTATCCACATCTTATTAACAGATAATCACTTATGAGTTGACGTATTGCATAATAACCCACCCGGTTTTTCTTGTCAAGCTTTTTTCTCGGGTGACCACAAAAAACTTCTAAGTTGAGTATACTGGTATCATTAGATAAGCCTTCTACAAACTTGGTTTGGTTTTTCGGATTCATCAATTGTCGTTAGAGAATCATCCAAACGGTTTCCCTATTCCTTTTCTCATTAAATGATTAGAAATAAAGATTCGTTCAATTGAGTACGTTATCATTAGTTAATTCTTCAATTTTTAAAGTATAGGGAAACGTTTTTTTCAGAAAGTATATTCTCTCTGTTTTTCTAGCAAGTCTTTTTTCCTTGACGGCTGAAGTTCAGAAATTTATATTGCGTTTTGATCGTAATATAAAGATATGGATTAACAAGAAAGGAGAAAGGATGAAGAGGACGTTTCAACCCTCAAAGATCAAAAGGGTCCGGGATCATGGTTTCCGGAAGCGCATGTCCACCAAGGGGGGAAGAAAGACCTTGAGCCGGCGTCGAGCCAAAAAGAGAGCCCGGTTGACGGTCTCCGGCTGATCGATAATCCCTCGATGAAGAGATCCCCCAAAGTGAAAAAGGAAGGATATCCCAAAAGCGTAAGAATTAAAAGGGAATTTGAGTTTCGGCAGACCTTCTTGCATGGGAGCAAAAAAAGAGGGGAGAGTTTGATTCTTTTCCGAAAGAAACGGTCAGGCGAGGGGGGACCGAAATTCGGGATAAAAGTGGGAAGGGGGATCAGAAAAGCAGCCCAGCGGAATAAGATCAAAAGGGTGATAAAAGAGATATTGAGAAAGAACAAAGAGAGATTCGGAAAAGACGAGAATGTCATAGTTTTGTATAAATCTGCACCGGAAGAGATAGACCCTCAAAAGTTGAAAGAAGAGCTGGAGAGGTTGATGGAATGAACCCGGATAAATAAACCATGTTGCATTCAAGATTGAGCTGCATAGAATTTGCAGGGGAGCCTCTGGTGGGCAACCGAAAAACGGAAGTGAATAAGTGCTTTTCGCGTCGTTTTAATATACAAAAGGTTTGTGGTTACATCGCAATCTTTTTTATCCGGCTATATCAGCATACTTTGCGATTGTTTTTCCCTCCATCCTGCCGATTTTATCCCTCCTGCTCGGAGTATGCAATTGAGGCTTTCGGCAAATTTGGCATAATAAAGGGCGGATGGCTTTCGATCAGGAGATTATGCCGATGTCACCCGTTTAATCCCGGAGGGTTTGATCCGGTACCATAACCGTGAACTCTAAGGTTCATGGCAAAGGAGATCTTTGTGGATAAGAGAACCATAATTGGTTTGGTCGTAATAGGATTAATCATAATCTTTTATCCGGTGTACATGGAATGGATAACCGGAGGAAAGAAAGCCCCAGAAATCCTCCCTCCGGCCCTATCGGAGATTGATACCACCAGGCAACTTTCCCCCCCGGTGCAGGAGTTAAAAGAGATGTCTCCTGAAACGGTTATCCCCAAGACATCCGCTCTTGTCCCCACCGACACTCTGTCGGAAGAGAAGATCGTAAAGGTCGAGACCGATCTTTATGCCGCCGAGTTTTCCACCAAAGGAGCGGTTTTAAAAAGCTTCATTCTGAAAAAATATACGGACCAGAACAAAAATCATATCCAGCTCATCCCCTTCGGTGCCGCGACGCTCCCTTTGAACTTGGTCTTTTCCGACAGCAACATCAGCCTGGAGTCGTTCAACTTTCAGGCGGACAAATATCGGTTGGTTTTGGACAAGCCTTCTTCTGCCGGAACAATAAACTTTCTGTTGACTACACAATCCGGAATCCAGATCATCAAAAGATACGACTTCCACAACGGAAGATACGATTTTAATTTGGAGTTTGAGGTCACCGGATCGGGGCAGCTTGATCTGGGAAGGGAGTATCTTCTGGGCTGGGCTTCGGGTTTGAATTCCACGGAAAAGAACCGGTCCGAGGATCTGGACTATTTTGCGGCTTATTCCATGATGGGGACGGAGGTGTCCGATATTAAGAAATTCAATCAGCCCAAGGGGGCGGAGGTGGGAACTTTGCAGGAGACCGCTTCGGGAGAGACCAAATGGGTGGCGACCCGGAGCAAATATTTCGTTGCCGCCTTGGTACCTTTGTCCCGAAAGGGGATTGGATTCTCCACCTCGGGCACCAGATATTTCATCTCTTCGGTCGGGGTTCAGGTAGAGCATAAAAACATCGGAGTATTTGTGGAGATGTCTTTGGAGGATAAGGTCTCCTTTAAGGACAAATTCATGATCTATGTCGGTCCGATCAACTATCATGTATTGAAAGGCTATCAGGTGGACTTGGACCGGATGGTCAATTTGGGCTGGAAGATCATACGTCCGTTTTCCATCGGAATTTTATGGTTTTTCGTGAACCTGCATAAGATCATTCCCAATTACGGCTTGGTCATCATAGTTTTCACCATATTGATAAAAGTCGTATTTCATCCTTTGACTCACAAGAGCACGAAAGCAACTTTGAAGATGCAGGAGCTGCAGCCAAAATTAGCTCAGTTAAAGGAAAAATTGAAAAAGGACCCTGCCCGGTTGAATCAGGAGACCATGAAAATGTATAAGCAGTCGGGGGTGAATCCTTTGGGGGGGTGTCTTCCCCTTCTTTTCCAGATGCCGATATTCTATGCCCTGTTTGTGGTCTTTCGCAGCACCATCGAGCTGCGGGGGGCGAGGTTTGCCTTCTGGCTTACCGATCTTTCCCAGAAGGACCCCTATTACGTTCTTCCCATCATCATGGCGGGGACCATGTTCTGGCAGCAGAAGATAACCATCAAAGATCCCAAGCAAGCCATGCTGGTTTATCTCATGCCCATCATGTTCTTCTTCTTCTTCTATAATTTCCCCGCCGGACTAACGTTATATTGGACCGTCTTCAACGCTTTGTCCCTGATCGAAACCTACTATTTCAAACACAAAGGTATGCACCCGTCCGCGCTTTCGGCTCAGCCTGCGAAGGAAGGCAGTTAAGAGTCGGGTTCGAAGAGTCGAGGGTTCAAGTGGTCGAGGCTTAAGAGGCGATTCAAGAGAATAATAGTAGTGGACAAAAGATTGATTGCAGAATGCAAAGTGCAAATTTAATAATGAACTGCCTCACCACATACCGGGATGTATGACCGGTGGAACCGGAGCTTCTGGTGCATCTGAGGTTTATTTTATATTTTTTTCTCACTTTTCCTCCAAGCTTCTCAAGGTTAGCGATTTGCATATAAATTTCGATGCATCGTTCGTGCAAAATGTAGAGTCAAGGGTTAAGAGTTAAAACTCAATACTCGAGACTCGAGACTCAAAACTATACATTCTTGGAATGCGGTAAGGGGGCAGGTATAATACACTGCCCTCTATAAATTCCGGCGCCATCCTTTTCACCATCAAAACAGTAGAAAATTTGCTATTGTGGGATTGTATGTCGCAACCTTTGTGAGCTGGGAAGATGATAATAATGAAGCTAATGGGTGAGGATGAGGTGTGGGGTAAAGAAACTGAAAACCCCCTATCTACTGTCTGATTGTCCAGATATCCTTCAAGCAACCCGATTTATAAGCTATTATGGCCGTTCTGATCTGTGTCGGCTACTGGTTTCTTTTCCTCTGACGTTTTGCTATTAAAGCCGATTGAGTATTTGGTCACTAGCAAGTTACGTTTCCACTCAGGCCATTGTTCTACTATAGCTCTGTCTTTACTTACGACCATCCAGAACTTCTTGCTCTCTTCGTCATTGCTTTTTGCTAATTGCATTTATCTTCTCCATTGTTTGGTCTATCTCTGCGTTTAAATACCTTTCTCTTTCTATATATGACATAGATAAAAGGGGTATCTTTACAGAAGCCGAATTCCTTTCCCAATTAACTATTTTACCATTTTCCTTTCTTTTGATCTTCTTGCCACTACTTAAAGTAATTGAAAACAAATCCATGAAACGACGAGGTCCAATTCCCACAAATGGCTCAAACTTAACTTTATCTTTTTCATCAGAAGCTACAGTGTCATGAGCTAGCATAATAGCGTCTGAATGAAGAGCTAACGCAAAACTCTTTGGATAAGGTTCCACAAAAACTACTCGCTCAATCCCAGTTGCAATTATATGTTTTGCGCAATTATGGCAAGGAAAAGTGGTAGTGTAAAGTGTTCCTCCCCTAGGCGTAACACCAGAACGTGCACATGACAATATAGCTTCCATTTCTGCATGTACTGCACGACCATACTCTGTTATCTCAAAAATACCTGTACCTTTCAGATTTTGCATGGCTGTTTGTAATAATTCCTTGGAATCAGTAATCTCCTTTAATATTTTTATTATAGAATTGATAATTTCATATTTGCGTAGTTCATTGCTATCATATCCAATTTTGTAATCTCTATTGTCAGATTCGCCATGGTTAGTCCAGTACAGACCACCACCAAAACAAGGTACATCATTTGCACCAGTAGCAATAACTTCATTTTTTGCTGAAGTTACAACAGCTCCGACTTGTCTTGAAAGATCACCTGAACGTAACGAAGACGCAAAAGCGAGAAACATGGCGTATTCGTCATTAGTTGGTGTCAAGTATGGTTCGCCGAAAATCAAATCAAGAAAGCGCGCAATTTGGCTACTCGCATCATCTGCATCTATGTCAACAAAGCAATCAGCAAGATAGAATGCATCCCTCATGTGTTGTCCAAGTTCAAACTCTTCTTCTTCATCACGTTTCATTAATCTTTTCGCTTCTTCTTTAGTCATCCCCTGCTGTTCTGTTAGGTATTCCAATCGTTTTGTTCTTGATGATGAAATGCTAAGAAGGTAAAACCCATCGCCATGAATATCCCGCAGCAATTCGGCTTCGTCTGGATGTTTAAGGGAACGAAAAATGTATGCTATGCCAGCTGAGGGCTTTTCTTTGTCACGATGTTGTTTAATCTGACCAATGGCAAGAGCTGCTAGAATATCTCCTCTTTGTGTCTTCTGCCGAAGCTCATTGCATGCAGTCATTAATGTGTCAACACGTTTAGCTTCAGTTGAATCGTCTATTTTGATCTCGAGTCCAGAAAATCTTTGCAACAAAGAACTCAATTGTATAGGTTTAATATTATAATTGAATTGTTTTAGGATATCCTCAAGAATATTCTGAACTTTGCGGAGATCAACTCCCACAGGCGCAACTAAACCTATCATCAATTCAGGTCGCACATCAATGTTTGCCATCGCCATATACGCTATCAACTATAAAATGTTAAATATCGAATCTATCTCTCAAGCACAAAGCCTTTTTATACTTGAAGATTATCAATAGAATGTCAAATTAACACAGTTCTTGCAAAATATAACTTTGTTTCTTGTATAGGAATTCTCATTTGATTTTTAGTCAATTATAATGCGTTTGTTATTTTCAAAAAATATTATAACTCTTTATAGGAACTTGTCAACTCTTTTTTTATGTTGTTCCAATAATATACGACACTTGATGTTGTAGTTTCTGGGATTCATATCACATGACTTTCTTTTCTATTCCCTATATTTCAAACTTCAACAAAAACATATTCCCTGTTTTTTTCAACTTTGTAAAGAAAGGTTAAATACCTCTTATTGGATTAGGCTGATAACTACAGTCGGCCACCTGATACCTTCTATTTTTAAATGTGCCCAATAAAGACAAAAGAGGATATGACCCCTCCCCACAAAACTACTGCATCTGTTGCAGTTATTGGTTTGTTGTAGTAACAAACAGTGAAGCTCAGCCACTGGTGTAGTCAAGCACCGAGCTGATCGGTGGAAAAGCATGGTTAGCAATAAAAATTTCAGCGGCTAATCGGCCACAAGAATATCCTCTAAAGCATAGCCTTTGGTAGCCTTGTAGCACTGGCAGTAGAGTGAGAGCCAGTATTTGCGATCCTTTGCGATGCTTGTGGAACGCTCATAATCCGAGATCTGCTGCATAAGCTTGAAAGCGACAGCCTCTTGAGAAGTTTGTTCAATCTCTACAGGACCAGATATTTTTGTTGATGTATCAGCCATTGTATTACCTCCTTTGATTACTAACTATGGTTAAATGGTTTCCAGATAAATCCGCTTTTGGGTTTTGCTTCCAGACAAAACGCCATGTCCGCTTGTGTAGAATCCGTTATTAGGTAATAGTGACTTCAAAACGTCAGTCATCAGTATTCCCCGAACGAGGAAAAGTAAATTTCTGACGCAACATTTAAAGCCCACAATCATGTAAATCCACTATGTATGCATATTTATTATAGTTGTTTGTGTAATTTTGTCAACCTTAAATTTGAATTATTTATTCGCTTGTTCAATTAGAAAGTGTTTTCACTTTTTTGAAGCCGTACCAACGAATTAATTCCGAATGACTGATGCAAAGGGTGTCCACCTTATACAAATTCTCTACTATTTTAGTGGTGAAAAGGATGGGAGCGGAATATATGAGCGGACGCTCCCGTCTGGGAGGGGACCAGTGAAAGAAAAGTAAAGAGGAACCTATTCCTTCAGATACAAAATGATTTATTTTTTAATTTTGAATTGTAATTTTGCTCAGACGAGCAAGCGTCTGCTTGAACTTTTAATTTTCAACTTTGAACTCTGACAATGAAGAAAATGAAAAAAGATCGTCAGAAACACCAGATACACCAGAAACACCAGAACCACAAACAGCTATGTCTTACAATATGAACGTTTTATCTCATTTCTTAGAGTGATTTTGAAAACTCAAAAACGACCATCGTTAATACCAGAAAGGTCAGAACCACCAGTATCGCAAGTCCGCTATTTCCTCCGGACAACTGAAAAAATGAAAAACCATCCTCCCCAAGTCCCCCATCTCCCCCAAGCCCCCCAACCCTGACAGTCGTTCTCCCCACACCATAGTAAAAACGGGTCGCATGAATGCGACCGCTACAATCCTCCCACTCCCGCTTCTGGTATGAACCATGCGGTACATACCAGAGAAGAGGGGAATTTAAAATCCGCAGAACCATTGATCCCATTAGTTATCGATATTTTGTTGTTTTCAAGCAAGGCTCCTTGCGTATTCTAAATTAAATACCCTCGGCTGTTACTTGCTGTGGTATAAAGCCAGGTATCCGTTAAAACCAGGTTAGCGGAGGTGATTTCGGTGAACAAGCAGTTTAAGACCATTCTCTTTTTCTTTGTTATTTTCCTATTGACATTTTCCTTATCCTTTGCCGACAAAATATTAATTTACATGGATCTGGCCCAGACCGACCATCTGAAAGCTTACGGGGTGGCTTATTGGGCTTTGGAGAAAGGATGCAGCGTGGAGTGGTTATTGAATTACCGGGGCGGCTCGTTTATGACCGATGCCCGGGAGGACTTGGCGGATATCTGCCGGCTGAGAGGGGTGGCGTTCTCCACCATCGACCTGTCGACTGCCGGTTCCATCTACCAGGAGATCGAGCAGAACAACATGGACGTGGTGCTGTTGGAGAAGGCGCCCGCCATCGCCATCTACACCCCGCCCAACAAAGAACCGTGGGACGATGCGGTCACCCTGGCTTTGGTTTATGCCGAGATACCTTATACCACCCTCTGGGACGAGGAGGTGCTAAGAGGCGATCTGGAGAAATACGATTGGCTGCACCTGCACCACGAGGATTTCACCGGGCAGTACGGGAAATTCTACGGCTCGTACCGGAATGCACTTTGGTACAAACAGGAGGTAGCGACCTGCGAGCTGATGGCAAAGAAGCTGGGGTTCCGAAAAGTGTCGGACGAGAAAAAGCTGGTCGCCCGGGCGATCAAAGATTATACTGCCCGGGGCGGGTTCGTCTTTGCCATGTGTTCCGCCACCGAGACCATGGATATAGGCTTAGCCGCGGAGAATGACGATGTCGTCCCCGAGGAGCTGGACGGCGATCCGGTCGATCCGGATTGTCAGGGGAAGCTGGATTATTCACAGGCATTGGCTTTTACGGATTTTGTGGTATCGACAGATGCTTATAAGTATGAGCATTCCAACATCGACACCGGGCCGGAGAAAATCGCTGCCCGGATGGGCTTGGAGTCGGATTACTTCACCTTATTCGATTTCTCCGCCAAGCTCGATCCGGTTCCCACCATGCTGGTGCAGGATCATGTCAACATGGTGCAAGGATTCATGGGGCAGACCACTGCCTTCCGGAAGAGTCTTCTCAAGAAATATGTCACCATCCTGGGAGAGACCGAGGGGAGAGACGAGGTCAAATACATCCACGGCAACATCGGGCGGGGAACCTGGACTTTCTACGGAGGGCATGACCCGGAAGACTACCAGCATATGGTCGGAGACCCACCCACGGATTTGAGCCTGCACAAAAGCTCTCCGGGATATCGGTTGATATTGAACAATATCCTTTTCCCCGCGGCGAAAAAGAAAGAAAGAAAAACATAAAACCTCTCCCCCTTGGTCCCCTTCAGGGTGTATCCCTTATCAGGGGGACTTGATGTAGTTTATTTCTTCTGACAAGGGGGAGGGCGGGAGAGGTCAAGACCCGAATCTTTAAAACCGCAGAAGTCCCGCTATAACGGGATTTCCGCTTTGCTCCAACAAGCTTCTGCACTCCTAAACTTAATGATGAATCCAATTGCAGAAGATGTTGAATTGCTTTGCATATCGAAGAAGAATTTAGATATGAAATGTTTTGCTATCCTCAAATAAAATAAGCTTTCCTGAATTTGTGCCTATCCGTTAAGTCTTTGTAAGGTAAAATCATACCGTAATATCATTCGTCCCTTCACTTCACGATTCCCCGAAATCTCCGGACCGGTAATTCAAATCCCTCCACGGCACTGGCTTTGCTTTAAGCATAGATGAACAATTACCGGGAGTCGATAAATGAGCCGCCGCTTCAGAAAAATTCTTTTCTTCTTGTTTTTGCTCTTCTTTTTCTTCAAATGCTTCTTCTGCTTTGGGGGGGAAATTGAGCACGGACGTGCCCGTCTGGGCGCAGATTTTACCTCAAAATTGAACCTTCTTAAGGCAAATGAATACATCACATGCCTGGTGGTGATGAAAGATCAGGTCAACACTTCCCTGGTGAACGCAAAACTCGATCCCAACCTTGCCACCAGAAAGATAATACATACAACGGTATTGAGCGCTCTTAAAGACAAAGCAGCAAGCTCTCAATTGGGGTTAGTAGATTACCTGAATCAGAAAACCTCCGACGGAGGGGTAAAGCAATTCAAAACCTTCTGGATCACCAATGCGATCCTGGTTACGGCTAAAAAAGAGGTGGTCGAGAAGATTGCTTTACGCCCGGAGGTGGAGATCATCGAAGAGAATTATCCCATAACTTTGGTCGAACCGGTATCGGTGGAGCAGGCAGCCGGGGGGGCGGTGGAAAAAGAAAGATGTCTTTCCGCCATGAGCGTGCGGGAAGCCTGGAGAATGGGATACAACGGAGCGGGACGTTTGGTCTGCAATTTCGATACCGGGGTGGACGGGCATCACCCGGCACTCGCATCCAACTGGCGGGGGAATAACGGGGGATCGCTTTCCGCTTGTTGGTTCGATCCGCTGCAATCCGATTTTCCCAAGGACGACAAGGGCCACGGGTCTCACACCATGGGGATCATGGTGGGGATCACGGACGACGATACCATCGGGGTGGCGTTCGGAGCCGAATGGATAGCCGCAGCGGTGATCGATCGAGGCCGGACCTTCTCGCAGACCATTGCCGACATACTCGCCGCTTTCCAGTGGGCGGTGGACCCGGACGGGAATCCGGAGACAGTAAATGACGTGCCTGACGTGATCAACAATTCCTGGGGAATTCCCGCCGGCTTCAAACCGGCATGCGACCAGACCTTCTGGAATGCCATAGACAACACGGAGAATGCCGGGGTGGCGGTGATCTTCGCCGCAGGGAACGAAGGTCCGAATCCCTCCACCTTGAGAACTCCGGCAGATCGAATCTCCTCACCCACCAATTCCTTCTCGGTGGGCGCGGTAGACGCTCAAAGTTTTGGTTACCCCGTCGCCAACTTCAGCTCCCGGGGTCCTTCGGCCTGCGATAATCAGACCATAAAGCCGGAGGTCTGCGCTCCGGGAGTCAACATCTACTCCTGTTATAAGAATGGAGAATATCGCCTGATGAGCGGAACCTCCATGGCAGCCCCTTTTATCTCCGGGGCGGTCGCCATATTAAGACAATATAACCCGGATGCCACGGTGGAACAGATCAAGCAGGCGCTTTTGGAATCCTGCACCGATCTGGGACCATCGGGTGAAGACAACAACTACGGTCGGGGGATGATAAACGTGAAGAGGGCATTGGAGATATTGCCCAAGCCAAACCGGCCCAATCTCTATTTAGTCGATTTTCATATGAACGAAGGGGATGCGCCCCAGCCCGGGGATTTAGTCAACCTGGTGGTCGATCTCAAGAACAGCGGTAATGCGGTCAGCGGCGTTTCCGGAACTTTGTCCACCTCCGATTCTTTGGTGCAGCTATGGTCGAATAGCATCTTCTTAGGCTCGGTGGAAAGAGATGAAGAGGTCTCCAATAGCGATTCCCCCTTACAGGTGAAATTCAACCAAAACATACCTTCCGGAAGAAAGGTAGAAATGGTACTCCATCTTACCGGGCAAGCCCCTTTATACGATGCGGAGATAAAATTCACCATAATCGTAGGGAACTTACCTCCTTTCTCTCTGGGGGAAATGAATGTTGGTGATTTCATCTTCACCCTTTCCAATTTCGGTCAGTATGGCTTGGGGGACGGATCTTTCAATCCTCTGGGAGGAAAGGGTTTTAAATATCCCCGCGACGGCAGGGATAATCTATATGAGGCGGCTTTTTTGATAGGGACCAATACGGATCAGGTGTCGGATGGGGCGAGAGGGGGGGACGGGAAGACCCCGGGACAGGACTTTGAGGTTCTCCCCGGCGGTGAGCTGACCATTCAGTCGCCGGGCGGCATTTCCGATCAGGAGGGATTCTGCAAATTTTCGGACCTGAGGGCTACGAATCCTCTGGGTTTGGAGATTATACAGAAAAGTTTCGCCTATGCCGATCCGGTCAACGACGATTATCTGATCCTGCAATATACCATAAAGAATGTCAATTCACTTCCGGTAAATAATTTTTATGCCGGTTTGTTCTTCGATTGGGACATCTCCTTGGGCTCATCCGGGGACGATCAAATCGGATGGGACTCCACCCGGGGGGTATATTATCAGTTTGACCCGCAATCCCAGATATATCTGTGCCTTTTACCTTTAAGCAACGGGAATCACTTCGCTTATCAGATCGACAACCCCATGTGGTTATATGATGGATTTTCCAAACAGGAGAAATATCAGTACTTAAGCGGGCAGGCTCTCCGAAGTACCAGTCAGGCGCTCTCTGCCTCCGAAGGGAAAGACTGGTCGCAGATGGTTTCGGTCGGTCCTTTGACTTTATCTTCCCAGGAGAGCACGGTGGTGGCTTTTGCCGTGGTGGGAGGGACTGGATTGAACGAACTGATAACCAACCTCTCTTCGGCCAAAGCCAAATACGACGGTATGTGCACCGGCATAGAGGATGATGAAGAAAAGCCGAATATACCCAGCCGCTTCATCCTTTCACAGAATTATCCCAACCCGTTCAACCCGGTGACCGTTATAGCCTTTGAGTTGAAACCGGAAAATCCCATAGCAGGTGCTTCTCTTTCCCCGGAAAAGAATAATGAGTCGTTTAAACCGCAAGCGGAGCAATTCTCCAGCATACCGGTCTCTTTGAGGATCTATAACATCCGGGGGGAGTTGGTGAAGACCCTGCTGGAGGATGATCTTTCTCCGGGAAGATATGAGTTCACCTGGGACGGGACCGGTCAGAATGGCGAAAAAGTTGCGTCAGGTGTCTACCTATATAACCTACAAACTCCTCAGAGCCAGACTTCAAGAAAGATGATCCTGCTGAAATAGGTTAACCCGTTTTTTCTACTTACTAGGGGCAACTCATAAGTGTGGACAACTCATGAGTTGTCCCTACAAATGGAACTACTCCCGTCAAAGAATCCGTAAGAATCCTCGTTTATTCGTATAATAAATGATGAACTTTCCACCTGGGTGGTTTTTCAAATCCGGTAAGTTACGAGGGAACCCGATGAAATTCAGGCTCATTCGAATTTTTATCTACATTTCAATAATATTCCTGATGGCGGGAAATAACGCTCCGGCTGCTTCCCTGACTGACGAAGTGGTGGAGAAGCTCCGCCGGGAGGGGACTTTGGATGAATGGATAAGCCAGTGGGAGTCTGCCGCCCAGCGGGGGATGTACGAGAAAACTACATATCAGCAGCTTAGGCTGATGAAGGTAAGTCCCAGTGCTGTCGACACCCTGAGACCTCTGGTCCTCTGCGTCGATTTCAGCGATAACGTGTATACATATAACTCTGCTAAGTTCGATACGCTCCTTTTCAGCAAGAATCATGTCGTTTCGACGGGCAGTTTTCGAGACTACTATCTGGAGAACTCTTACGGAAAGCACGATCCCAAGGGGGGGGAATACGGATGGGTTCAGGCTCCTCAAGTTTACACATACTACAGTAACGGGTTGAAAGGATTGGGTAGTTATCCGCAAAACGCCCAAAAGCTGGTGGAGGATGCCCTGTATGCGGCGGATACTTACGTGAATTATGCCAATTACGATTATGACCACGACGGCTGGATCGACGGTTTGATTATAGTGCATGCCGGTCCCGGAGCGGAGGAGACCGGCAACGTTTGGCAGATATGGTCTCACCGCTGGAGTCTCCCCTCGCTTGTTACTTTGGATGGAGTGAAGATCAAAGACTACACCATGCAGCCGGAGAAATTAGCCAATGGATCTTTAATCACCATCGGGGTTTTCTGCCATGAGTGGGGACATTTTCTGGGGATCAACTGGGAGGAATATGATCCGGACTACTCCTCCAGTGGCTTGGGGAAGTGGAGTGTAATGGCTACCGGGTGTTATAACAACAATGGCAGAACCCCGTCCCATCATAGTGCTTTTTGCAAATATTTTTTGGGATGGTCCAATACAGTGGTGGTGGGATCAAATCAGACCAATGCAGCCATCCCTCAAACAGAGACCTCACCGGTCTCATACCGGCTCTGGACCTCCGGAGGCATGGGCAATCAATACTTCATGGTGGAAAACCGGCAGAAGACCCGGTTTGATTACTACCTGCCGGGAAATGGGCTATTGATCTACTATGTGGATGACGCTGAAGATCACGGCAATCAATTTGAATGGTGTCCCGGAGACCCGGCCACTCCCCATTATCGAAACGCTTTGATGCAGGCAGACGGACTGTACCAGCTGGAGGGGTGCTTCGGCGCCCCGAATGAGGGGGACGGTAACGATCCTTTTCCCGGGTTTTTGAACAAGAGAGCCTTCGACGACACCACCACCCCCAACTCCCGCACCTATTATAATGGTTCCACCCAGGTAGCGGTGTGGAACATCTCGGATTCCGATTCCGTCATATATGCCAATTTGGACGTCACCTGGTCCCGACCCTGTCTTTCTTTGGAGACCTTTAATCTGGATGATGCATCGGGGGGGAACGGAAACGGCAGGGCGGAGGCGGGTGAGACGGTGAAATTGTTTTTCAGCTTTAAGAATATCTGGCTTTCCCTTACCGGAACCGTGGTGACCGGCTCGGTAGATAATGCGGGGATAACATTCACCGACAGTAACTCCAGCCTGGGAACCATTGGCACCGGCGCCACGGTGAATAACGATTCAGATCCCATGGAATTTGCGGTTGCCCCGGACTTCGGGGGGAAACCGGTGGTTTTCACTCTGCACGTGCAAGGAAACGGCGGCGCCTATAGTTCAGATTTCGATAGAACCGTCTGGGCAGGAAAGGCGGAGATCTTGATTGTGGATGACGATTCCGGTTCGGTGGCGGATTATCAAAGCTATTATACCTCTGCTTTGGATTCCATACGGGAGATTTACGACATCTGGGATACTCAGGCGAAAGCTGACCCGAACTTTTCTTTCAACCAGTATAACTACATGATCTGGTATACCGGCGATCATAAAACCAACCTGTTCACCCAAGCTCAGGTGGAGAGCCTGATGAGCTTTTTGGATCATGGGGGTGGGTTGTTCTTAACCAGCCAGGACGCAGCCGAGGTCCTATCCGGCTCTTCCGACCCGTGGGATACTTTATTCTTGAAGAACTATCTGCATTGCGGCTATGATGGAAACAGCACCAGACAGCTGGTGGCGGGAAGATCCGGTGATGAGGTTGGGGATACCCTGTGGATTTACCCTGGTGGCACTCCGGGAGCAGGCAATCAGACCTCCAAGGACATTCTGATACCGAATTCATTGGCGGATACAGTCCTGGTCTATGCGGACAATGACTTTGGACCCACCGATTCAGTGGCGGGGCTAAAGTATCAGGGGAGCTATAAACTGGTCTTTTTTGGATTCGGATTTGAGGCGATCAACAGCAGCGGGGATTATTTTCACGGGCATTATCTTTCCAAACCGGCACTGGTGATGGAGCGGGTGATGAACTGGCTCAAAGGCAGCTCGGACGTTTGGGATGGGGAAGAGGAGACGGTTATTTTACCCAAAGCCTTTGGGCTGGACCAGAACTATCCCAATCCCTTTAACCCTTCCACCACAATTCAGTTCAAGGTTCAAGGTTCAAGGTTCAAAGTTCCCTCCCACACCACCCAGGATAAAGCGGTTGATGGTTCACCGTTCACGGTTCAAGGTCCCATCCACACAACCCTGAAAGTCTACAACATATTGGGGGAGACGGTTAAAACCTTAGTGGATGAGTTTAAAAGTGAAGGGAGCTACACGGTTGTCTGGGACGGGAAAGATGAGAAAGGGAACGAGGTCTCCAGCGGGATATATTTTTATCGGCTGAAGGTGGGAGAATATTCTGAAACCAAGAAAATGGTATTGTTGAAATAAGATGGATCGATTTAAAGATAAACATACGCAGGGCTAAATGCCCTGCGCTATGTGTTATGAATGATATAGTATAATTACATTAATCCTGCCAATTTTTTGAGTTGGGTAATTTCCTCTCCCGTCAGATAACGCCACTGCCCAATTTTAAGACCTTTGGCGGTAAGATGAGCAAATTTTATCCGCACCAGGTGCAATACCGTCAACCCCGCCTGATGACACATCCGTTTTATCTCCCTTTTTCTTCCCTCTTTTAAAGTCAGCTCAAAGGTCGATTCCCTGCTTCCTGCTTTGATTGGTTTCCCTTCTCCCGTAGCCGTAACCCCATCTTCCAATTTTATCCCACGTCTGAATTCCTCCAATATCTTTTGATCCATCTCCCCCTCGACGGTGACTAAGTAGGTTTTTTCGATCTCGAATTTCGGATGGGTGAGACGGTAGGTAAGCTCTCCGTCGTTGGTCAACAGCTGAACCCCTTCTGTGTCCAGATCCAGCCTTCCTACGGGAAAGACTTTTTTCTCCTTTCCCAGCAGATCCAGCACGGTGGGGCGATGAAAGCTGTCTTTGACCGTGGAGAGATAACCCGGCGGTTTGTTCAGGAGAATGTAGACGTGCTTATTCCCCAGGACGACATTCTTGCCGTCGACTGTAACCTGATCTTTGGTTTCGTCAACTGAAGTTCCCAGCTTTTCAACCGGGATGCCATTGACCGTAACCCTGCCGGATTGGATCAGGATATCTGCATTTCTCCGAGAGCAGATGCCGGACTGGGCGATGTATTTATTAAGCCTCATCTGATGGAGGTAAAGGAGAGGATGGTTCCAGTGGAGGATTGGGGGGAAGTTCCTCGGAAACGTCGGATGGTGTCTTTGCCTCTCCGGTTTCTTCCGATTGGTTTATGGGGAAAATCTCTGCCCCGATCTTTTCGAATTTTTCTTCATTCTCCGCCAGCTCCAAAGAGAAAGTGGAAGCTTCCTTCCTTTTGAGCATTGCTTCCAGCTCCTCCATTTTGGGAAGATCGTCCAAATCGTTCAAGCCGAAATGGGTCAAAAACTCGGGAGTGGTACCGTACAGAAGGGGTCTTCCAGGAGCGGGCTTTCTCCCCACGATGGTGATGAGCTTCCGATCCAGTAAGGTGAAAAGGGGACCTTCACTGTTCACCCCCCGGAAACGGTTGATCTCCGATTTTACTATGGGCTGTTTGTAAGCAATGATGGAGAGGACTTCCAATGCGGGGAAGGACAATCTTTCCCTGCGGGCGTGGGTGAACAATGCCTTTATCCACGGGGCGAAATCGGGCAGGGAGTACATCTGGTAACCCCGGGCGATTCTTTTGACGGCGAAGCTGTGTCCCCCATTTTGGTATTTTTCATTGAGTGAATTTATGGCTGCATCGATCTGCTCGGTAGTGATATCCTTGATTACAGCCTGAATCCGCTCCCGGGACAGCGGTTTGTCCGAGGCGAAGAGGAGCGCTTCGATTATGGCAGTTTGATGGTTTTCGTTTTCCATAATGCTTTTTACACCTCAGCCCCTTGGTACCCCTCTCTGAACATGAGACTGTGACACCATTATGTTTTGAGTTTGTAACCGTCCATATGGAAGTAAGTCTTTATAATTCAACATATCGATTTCGCAGACTGAAGTCTGCGGCTACAAAAACCGAAATTCTGATACACCCTCACATGAGGTTTGTTGTACTCGGGTAAGTTCTATGGCCGAAGCATTAGAATATTAATCCCCTCCCGCTATCTCCGGATAGGTTTTGGCCTCCTCTTCTCCTCTCAATACCCTCAGCGCTCCCAAAGCCAAAGCTTTCATCTCATCCTGTCCCGGGTAGATTAAAATTTTGGCAAGGAAGCCCACCCACTCCTTTAATTTTCCTACCACATAGTCGGAATAGCTCATCCCGCCGGTGAGAACGATGGCATCCACCTTTCCTTTCAATGCCACAGCCCGGCTGCCGATCTCACAGGCGATCTGATAGATCATAGCCTCGTAAACTATTTTGGCCTCCTGGTTTCCCTCCTCGATCATCTTTTGCACCTGCCTGCAGTCGTTGGTATTGAGATAAGCCACCAAACCTCCCCCGCCCACCAGTCTTTTCTTTATCTGGGTTAACGTCACTTTACCGGAGACACACCATTCGGCGAACGCAAACATGGGAAGGCTGCCGGCTCTTTCCGGGGTGAAAGGTCCCCCGTCCAGGCCGTTATTGGAATCGATCACCTTGCCCTTACGCATGGCAGCTACGGTGACCCCTCCTCCCAGATGTGCCACGATCAGGTTGATCTGATCCAGTTTTTTCTTCAGATCGGTGGCGGCCAGACGGGCGGTGGCTTTGATGTTTAACGCATGGAACAGGCTTTTTTTGGGAAACTCCGGCAGACCGGTGTAACGGGAGATGGGCTCCAGCTCGTCCACCGAGGGGGGGTCCACTATGAATGAGGGGATGTGATAGTCCCAGCCGATGCCAAAAGCCAATACCGCACCCAGGTTGGAGGGATGTTCTCCCCCATAGGCGTTTCGCCCGTCCTCGATCATCAGCTCGTTTACCCGGTAGGTGCCGCTCACCACCGGACGGAAAAGCCCTCCCCTTCCCACTACCGCGGTGAGGGTCTCCGTCTTCATTTTGGCATCCTCCAGGCATTCCTTGATCAGCTTCTTCCGGAACTCGTATTGATCCCACACCCGGGCGAATGGCTCCAGCTCCAGCTTGCTGTGATTGATGCTGCGGGAAAAAGTTTCATGCTCATCCTCAAACACCGAGATCTTGGTTGAGGTTGAGCCGGGATTGATGGCTAAGATTCTGAATTTACTGTTCCTATTCATATCTACCTTATGGTCTTGTAGGTCAAGCAGGTCCACATAGCTACTTGACGAAGAGAATTATCTACCATTTTTCTCTGGATGGTAAACCTGCAAACTATTAAAGATCGCAAAAGTCCCGTTAAGCGTTTAAACGAACACCTGTCTGGGCGGGATTTACGCTTCGCTCCAACAAGCTTTTGCACTCCAAAATTCTCAACAAAAACTGCTTTTCACCGTTCGAACTCTTTTATTCCTCCTTAAATATTTCTTCTCCCCCCGAAATAACTATGGGTGAGTATGCTTTTCACCGCCCCCACCCGGCTGATCCTTTCCTCCGCCATCCGGCATGCCGCCTCGTAGGGGGAGATGTTTTCCCTCTTGGAGACGGCGATCACCTTTGCCATAATATTATAGATATTTTTTACCGAGTCCAGCGCCTCCTGTTTGGACAGGGCTTTTAGCTGGTCTTCAGTCAAGAAAAGCTCCCCGGAGTTGACCACGAAATCGGGGGCGTATAATATGCCCTGCTGGTAAAGCTGCCGGCATAACTTGACGTCTTCCACGATATTATAAGCGGCTCCCGCGATGATCTTGCATTTCAGCTGGGAGACGTTCTTCTGGGTGATCACCGGGCCTAAGGCACAAGGCGAGAGTATGTCGCACGCTGTCGAGAGAATGGCATCCGGGCTGGTCACCAGGGTGTCCCGGTATTTATCCTGCAGCAATTTTATGGAGTCGTAATTCAAATCGGTTATCACCAGATTGACCTTCTCCTGCTTTAGGCATTCCGCCAGTCTTTTTCCCACGCTGCCCACGCCCTGGATGGCCACGGTCAAACCGTCGAGCGAGGAGACCCCGTAGATCTCCTTTACGCATGCCTTCATGCCCCAATAGACGCTTTGGGCGGTCAAATCCGCGCTCTCGGCTTTGATGCCGGAGGCGGATTCATAAGGGAGAACGTAGGAAGTCTCCCTTTTGATATATTTCATCTCCTGAGTGTCGGTTCCCAAATCGGGATAGATGAAGAACCTCCCGCGCAGCCCCTCTACGAATCTGCCTAATGCGCGGAAGTAAGCTTCATCCGTCTCCTCCTCGAAATCCTTCCACATGACCGCCTTTCCACCGCCGGTGTCGGAATCTGCCACTGCGGATTGATAGGTCATGATGCGGGACAATTTCAGCGCATCCACCAGTGCATCTTTCTCCGATGGGTATCTCCACAATCGGCACCCGCCCACCGCGCTCCCCAGGGTGGTGTTGTGAATGGCGATTATCGCCTTGAGCTTGGTGGGCTTATTATAGCAGAACAAAACCTCCTCATGCCCGTTTTCTTCCATCAACTCGAAAATACCCATGATCGTGCTCCGCACTTAAATTAAAAATGGAAAAATTTTCACCTTTCCCCCTTTGATTCCCCCTCTCCTTAGTAAGGAGAGGGGGAAAGAAGGAGAGGTTTTTATTTCTCTTTCAGCTCAATTAGAACTCCAAATAGGCTTTTAGGTTGAAGGAAAACGATCTTTTTCCCTTCTGCTCCTATGCGAGGTTGGTCCACCAATTCCACGCCCTTTTCTTTAAGCTCCGACACTGCTTTCTCCACGTCACCCGCCTCCAGGCAGATATGGTGTATCCCCTCGCCTTTTTTTTCGATGAACTTGGATATGACGCTCTGTTGATCCGTGGCCATCAGGAATTCCAGCTTCACTCCGGATAGGTCCGTAAAAGCAATCTTTAATTTCCTGTCCGGAACGTCCATCTCTTCGGAGATCTTACAGCCAAAAACGCTCCGGTAAAATTCAGTAACAACTTTTATGTCTTTCACCGCTATGCCGATATGATCGATTCTGTTTATTTTCATAGCGATTTGAAAATTAAAAATGCAAAGTTAACAATTTCCTTCGACACTGAGTCTCAGGACGAAGTGCAAAATGACAATTCAAAATTCAAAAAGGTGACAGACAATTTTAAACTTTGAACTGCAATTTTTCATTTTTCATTTTGAATTTTGAATTCTTTTACCCCTCACTCTTTATCCCTGCGAAGCATGCATACGCATCTCCCGCAAGGGGAGAGGGAAGCAGTTTCATCCGTTGGCAACTATTTGGTCGGATAAATCCGACCCCTACAAATTAGGGTATAGCGGCGGTCATCCGACGGCGGTCGGCGGACGGATTTTCACACCAGCACGTTCTCCCGATACTCTCCCCAGACCGATCTTAATGCGTCACATATCTCGCCCAAGGAGGCATAGTTCTCGACGCACTCTATGATAGGATACATCAAATTTTCATCTTTCAAAGCAGTTTTTTGCAGATTTTCCAGACTTTCCCTCGTTTTCTTATTTTCCCTTTGCTTGCGTATAGTTTTTAATCGCGCTATTTGCTCCTTTGTAACCCTGGGGCTGACCTTGAAGACGTTTTTGATCTTCTCCCTCTCTGTCTCGAACCGGTTCACCCCAACGATTATCCTCTCTTTTTTCTCAATTGCCTTCTGGTAGTCGTATGCGCTCTTTTGAATCTCCCGCTGGTAGTAACCCGATTCCACCGCCCACAAGGCACCCCCTTTCTCCTCTATGTAATCGATGTATTTCTTTGCCCTCTGTTCTATCTCGCTGGTCAAGCTCTCTATATAATAAGACCCGCCCAAGGGATCGACCGTGTCCGGAACTCCGCTTTCGTAGGCGATGATCTGTTGAGTGCGCAGGGCTATCTCCGCCGACTCCTGCGACGGGAGGCTCAACGCCTCGTCTCTTGAATTGGTATGCAGCGATTGTGTTCCCCCCAGAACTGCTGCCAAAGCCTGCAAGGTGACCCGGACGACGTTATTCTCCGGCTGTTGGGCGGTCAAGGTGCAGCCGGCGGTTTGGGTATGGAAACGGAACTTGGCTGATTCCGGATTCTTGGCGCCAAATTTCTCCTTAATTATCTTTGCCCACAATCTCCGTGCTGCCCGGAACTTGGCGATCTCCTCGAAGAAATGGTTATGAGAATTAAGAAAGAAAGAGAGCCGTCCTCCGAATTCATCAATGTCCAGGCCTGCTTCCAGCGCGGCTTTCACGTAGGCGATTCCGTTGGAGAGGGTGAAGGCGATCTCCTGAACTGCGGTTGAACCTGCCTCCCGTATATGATAACCGCTTATGCTGATGGGATTCCACTTGGGGAGATTCTCCTTGCAATATTTGAAGGTATCGGTGATCAGGCGCATGGAGGGTTTGGGGGGAAAGATGTAAGTCCCCCGGGCGATGTATTCTTTCAAGATGTCGTTTTGAATGGTACCGGAGAGGCAATTTAAGGGGATTTTATTCTTCCGAGCCAAAACCACATACATAGCCAGAAGCACCGAAGCGGTGGAGTTGATGGTCATTGAGACGGAGACTTTGTCCAGCGGGATTTTTCTGAACAGAATCTCCATATCCTCCAGGGTGTCGATAGCCACGCCGGTTTTGCCCACTTCTCCCTTGGCTAAGGGATGATCGGAATCGTAGCCAATTTGGGTGGGAAGATCGAAAGCCACGGAAAGTCCGGTTTGTCCCTGCTCCAAAAGATAACGGTATCTTTTATTGGTCTCCTCCGCGGTGCCAAAACCGGCATACTGCCGCATGGTCCACAGCCGACCGCGGTACATATCTTTATAGATACCACGGGTGAAGGGATACGACCCAGGACAACTCAAATCATTTTCATAATCCAAATCGATTATCGACTCCGGAGTGTAGAGATTGTTGATTTCGATACCGGAAGTGGTTGATAATTTTTTTTCTTTATCTAGGCCACTCATTGAGAAGTTTGGATAAAAGTATATGAATGGTTACTTGATTTTGATTATTTCTCATCTAATTTAGAATAATGAAACCAGAATTATTTTTTTCCCATTGTTTAATTGAATTGAAAAGTGAAGTAAAACGGAAAAAGGAATATTCATAGGCGACTCGCAACATCGCATCTACTTGATTTGAAACAAGGCCCTTTGAACGACTATTACCAAATATATATCTTAAACCTATAGTCAGAAGTTCAATTAAGTCATGGCCATTACAAATGTGCCAAGGGTCATAGTTGTTGGTCCTCATTAGTTTTTTTATTTTCTCTCGCACTTTTTTCTTGGGCAATCGTATTTGCATAGAATTATTTTCTACGTGACTAATTAATTGTTTAATATTTATAACAAAAGTGTTTGTATCTATAAAACTTTTGAAGGAGAGATTTTTGAAATTCAAACACAGATTTAGTTTTGTTGGTGATGATAGCCATCGAAAAAAGCCAAGAGGAATACAACAATGAAGTAGTAGGGTATCAACCGGTTTACTAAGTTTTCGTATTTTATGCAATGAACCAAATTCAGATAGCACTTTATCTAAAGCTGGCGATGATAGGATCATTGTTTCAAGATCATGGCTATCTGTCAATAGTAAATTTTTTGAGTGACTTTTTATTCCGTCCAGTGCCCAAAAATCTGAATCAATAATTGCAAAAATCCCTGCAAAATTGCTAAGCTCAAGCTTGGTCAAAGATGTTATAGCATTTTCTTTACCATAAGCGATAATAAATTTGCAGTTATTATCATTAACAAAACGTTTATACACACGTAGATCGGTATCTCCTTCAACAATAACAATGGATCCAGGGTGTCCGGCACGGAGCATCCTGGCATTATTAGCTATATCATCAGCGGTGAGATTACATCTCATTTACTTGGTCCTTTTAGTTCAACTGTCAAATCCCATCGGTCATGGATTATCTGAGGTGAATGTGTAGCTATCAAGAAATCAAATCCTGCAAGCTTAGTTATCTCTTGTAAATCTTTGAGAAATTGCTGTTGCCAAGCGACATGTAGTGATAGTTCTGGTTCGTCAATTAGAATAAGGGATTCTGGTTTTACCATGAATAATAATTGATAAAGCAATACAAGTTCATGCTGTTCCCCCGAAGATAAACTCTGTGCTGAGAGAGTTTTGCCGTCTGGAGTATGGAAGATAAAACCATCCTTCTTGTTTATTGACAATTGTTTATACAAAAAGCGATTGTTGATTATTTTCACCAAGAGATCTATCTTATTGCTCAGATCATCAAGAACCTGCAATTTTCTTTTTACGTCCTCAACATAAACGGATAGAACATTGATTTTGCTTTTATCTATGTTTTTTAGTTCTCCTAGGTCTTGTTCTTTCTCTTTCTCTAGCAATCCTGCAACTATTAATCTCTGTCGTTTGTTCTCAAGTTCTTTGAGATTTTTTCTAAGGTTACTTATTGTTGTTTGTGTTGAACTAGAACCTTTTACAAGCCTTGTTGGAAAACTCCGGTCTAAAGATTGTGATAAGGATGCATATTCAGCAAGTTTTTCTTGAATGACTTGAGCTAAGAGTTCAGAGTAATTCATAACAGCTGGTACCATTGATCGTTTTCCTTCATACTCAGGATGACGAGAAGAGGCTGGGTAGGTAAGTAAACGTTGAGCTTCAATGAAACGAATGCTAATTCCATCTTTTATGTCAGTTAACCATTTCGGGGTGCTTCTTTCGAAGAGGGGTAAATGCAATTGTCCCCTAAAACGTGACAGAACTTCCTCCATATTAAGCTTCTCGCCTGTTAGTCTATATCGCCATGTATCATAACCTATTCTCTCCAATCCTCGTATCTCGCGCTCCAGTATATTTAGTGAGAACGGCAGGTCTCGTTCGTTCAACGATTTGACAATATACTTTTGTGTTTTTTTTGTTTTTGTTTTGTAATTAAAAATAAGTTTTGCATCAATTCCATTTGTATCACCTCGTCTGATAGAAATGTTTGTGTCCCGAACTATTCGAAGTGTACTTCTATCGGTGAAGTCTAATGTGAAATCTATGAATGGTGTGCGCTTAAGTAAAGGATAGTCCAAGTTGAAAACAGCATTTAACATTGTCAACAAGACTGTTTTTCCAAAACCGTTTGGTCCGTGAATAATAGTTATGTGATCTTTTTCGTTTAATTGGATAACGTGATTGAAAACTCCAAAAAGTTTCTTAACTGCGATTCTTCTTATCTTCATAACACTCTCCATTTCTTTCTGAATAAGTGTAATGACAATAATGCCTTAACTTTTTTGTTTAATAGAAGAGACCTTCTCTACGACATATTGTAACGGGCAAGGTGTCCGTTACCAAATATGATATTTTTCACCTGTCAGAGCAAGTTCAAATCGCAACCTGAAGGTTGTGACTAACAATTCATTCAAACACCACCAACACCTGATCCTTGTCCACTGCCTGATGTTCCTTTACTTTTATGGCTTTCACCTTTCCGTCGAATTTGGCTTTAAGCTCGTTTTCCATCTTCATGGCTTCCACTATCATCACCCCTTGACCGGCTACCACAAAATCCCCCTCTTTCACCTCTATGCCGGTCACCAGACCGGGCATGGGGCTTTTCAACTCCTTGTCTTTCTTGGTGTCTACTCTTAAACCCTCTAATCTTTTGAACTTTTGTGTCTTCTCATCCTCCAGCATGCAATCATATTTTTTCCCGTTCAAAAACACCGAAACGGTTTCTCCGTTCCTGGAAAACTCCAGATCAAATGATTTATGGTTGAACAAAAAGGAGACGAAACTTTTATCTTTTATTTGGGCTGAATCCGCCTGAACCAACTCTCCATCCAGATTTATCCGCACTTCTCCATCTTGTTCGCTGATGTCGACCTGATAGCTTTTGTTTTCGATTTGAACCAGATATTTCATTTCATTGTTTGGTTTTAATTTGTAATTGCTCGATTCATGGTTCGACAGTTCGATAAGCTCACGGTCCCTGAGGGAAGTCGAAGGGACAAGCTCACCATCCTGAACCTGCTGAAGGATCGAACGGTTTTAAAGTCGCCCAATGAATTGGGCAACTACAATTAACCTCTACCCCATATCCCCTTCTTCACAAATATGGAGAGGGGGACAAAAGGGAGTGAGGTTTTATCTCATTCCCATCTTACGGCCTTCGATCTTCCAGTTGCTCTCTTGCGATTTAGTCTTTGCCTGAAGGGGCTTGGTTTTTTTCTTCTCCTGATAATCCAAAAGAGCAGAGAAAACCGCTACTGCTTTTAAATGTTCCTCTTTATCCGCTGCCTCTGAAAATTTATCCTTCCCAAATTCCTCTTCGATGAAATGTGTATGAATCTCCTCTTTTTGAAACTTGGGATGATCCATCACCTTCTGGTGAAAAGGAATAGTTGTGGCTACGCCCAGGATATTGTATTCGGTCAAAGCTCTTTTCATCCTCTGGATGGCTTCGTCCCGGTCCTTTCCCCAAGTGAGAAGCTTGGAGATCAGTGGATCATAATATAACGAAATTTCGCTTCCTTCATACAATCCGGAATCTACCCGGACTCCAGGACCGGATGGCTCCCGATAGGAATGCACCAGTCCGGTGGAGGGAAGGAAATTATTCTCCGGATCTTCCGCATAGATGCGGCACTCGATGGCTGAGCCCCGCCAGCTTATCTCCTCCTGACGAAGGCTTAATTTTTCACCCCAGGCAATCTTGATCTGCTCTTTGGCCAGGTCTATTCCGGTGACCAGCTCAGTTACCGGATGCTCCACCTGCAGGCGGGTATTGGATTCGAGAAAATAGAAATTCCGATTAGAGTCAACTAAAAACTCCATGGTTCCGGCATTCACGTAACCTGCAGCTTTAGCCGCAGCTACCGCGGCTTCACCCATCGCCTTTCTCATCTTCTCGTCCACCACCGGAGAGGGGGATTCCTCTATCACCTTTTGATGCCTTCTCTGGATGGAACATTCCCTTTCACCCAGATGGATCACGTTGCCCGATTTGTCCGCAAGTATCTGTATCTCCACGTGTCTGGGTCTTTCCAGATATTTTTCGATGTATATCCGCGGATCGGCAAAAGCGGATTTTGCCTCGGAGCTGGCGGCTCTCAAGGCGCTTTTCAGCTCCGATTTTTCCCGGACGATCCTCATCCCTTTACCACCACCGCCACCAACTGCTTTAATTAGGATAGGGAATCCCACTTTTTCCGCTATGGCAGTCCCTTGATCTTCGGAGCCGATCTCCACCTCTGTCCCAGGGACAATGGGAACACCGGCATTCCTCATAGTTTTGCGTGCCATAACCTTATCACCAAGAAGTTTAACCGCACTTGATGGAGGACCGATAAAGATTATTCCTTCAGATTCAAGCCGTTTTACGAACTCGTAATTTTCAGCAAAGAAGCCGTAACCCGGATGAACCGCTTCGGCTCCCGACTGTTTTGTTACCTCGACTATCTTATCCATATTTAGATAGCTCTGGTTGGCGGGAGAAGGTCCCACCGGATAGGCCTCATCTGCCAGGCGGACGTGGAGAGCTTTCCGGTCGATCTCCGAATATATCGCCACGGATTTGATTCCCATCTCCCGGCAGGCGCGGATGATGCGGACGGCTATTTCACCACGATTGGCTATGAGTATTTTATGGAACATTGTATTTGTGTGGTTGCCCAATTTATTGGGCGGTTTCAAGCTCGATGAATCGAGCAACTACTTTTCGTATATCTGGTCAAGCTCTATTTGTTTCTTTAATGGGTTATTCTGAATGTATTCCCGAATTTTGTATAAAGCTTTTTCATTCCTAATTACATGTTCATAATAGTTGGGTTGCCACAATTTGATTCCCGTTATTCGACTGCTGGTGGCTTTAAATCTCCTAACGATTTCTCCAAGTGACATTTTGCAATCAAAGAGGATGATTATTATATGAATGTGCGTAGGTATGATAACATGATAATCTATCTTGACGCCGTCGATTAGACTAACATTTTGAATGGATTCAGAGATATTCTCTTTCAGATCGGTTAAGTACGGACGGTTAAAATTCGTGCAAATTGTCACAAAGTAATATCCATTCTGCGAATAATCATAATGTTTCAAGCGGATGGATTTTATTGCTTTCATGGTTGATGTATTTTGCAGTAGCCCAATTCATAGGGCGATTTTAAGCTCGATGAATCGAGCAACTACAGAAATTGGTTTTTTGCCTGATAAATCAGGCGACTACAATGGTATGTTGCCATGCTTCTTCGGTGGTAGCGACTCCCGTTTGTTTTCCAGCATGGATAATGCACGAATCAAACGGGGCCGGGTGGTTTTGGGCTCGATCACGTCATCAATATAACCCTTCTCCGCCGCGATATACGGGTTGGCAAACTTCTCTATGAACTCCTCCACCTTTTGATCGGTCGCCTTTTCCGCATCCGGGGCTTCCGCTATCTCCTTTTTGAAGATGATCTCCACCGCCCCCTTGGGTCCCATCACCGCTATCTCCGCAGTGGGCCAGGCGTAGTTAACATCCGCTCGCACGTGTTTACTGGACATGACGTCGTATGCTCCGCCGTAAGCTTTGCGGGTGATCACCGTCAATTTCGGTACGGTGGCTTCACAATAAGCATAAAGCAGTTTTGCGCCATGTTTGATGATTCCCCCAAACTCCTGAGTGGTTCCAGGTAAAAAGCCGGGAACGTCCACAAAGGTGACCAGGGGTATGTTAAATGCATCGCAGAACCTGACAAATCTTGCTCCTTTTATGCCGGAATCAATATCCAGCACTCCCGCCAATATTGCAGGTTGATTTCCCACGATCCCCACGGATTTTCCTCCCAAACGGGCAAAACCGACCACGATGTTGGGAGCATAGTGTTCGTGCACCTCCAGAAACTCACCCTGGTCCACCACCCGGGTGATCACGTCTTTGATGTCATAGGGCTTGTTCGGATTTTCCGGGACGATGGAATTCAGCTCCTCGTCCATGCGATCGATGGGATCGCTTGTCTCCACGTCCGGCGGATCCTCCATGTTGTTCTGGGGAATGTAACCGAAAAGTTTCCTTACCAAGGAGAGGGTTTCGACTTCATTTTCGGAGATAAAATGCGACACTCCCGATTTGGTGCTGTGCACCTCCGGTCCGCCCAACTCCTCAAAGGTAACATCCTCATGCGTTACGGTCTTCACCACGTTGGGACCGGTTACGAACATATAAGAAGTATGCTTGACCATGAAGATGAAATCAGTGATAGCGGGAGAATATACCGCCCCACCCGCGCATGGTCCTAGGATGACCGAAATCTGCGGGACAACCCCGGAGACCAAAGTATTGCGCAGGAAAATATCCGCATAGCCACCCAGGCTTTCCACCCCCTCCTGAATGCGCGCACCACCGGAGTCGTTCAAGCCAATCACCGGAGCCCCTACTTTCAATGCCATATCCATGATCTTGCAGATTTTCTCGGCATGGGTCTCGGATAATGATCCACCAAACACGGTGAAATCCTGCGAGAAGACGAAGACCAGTCTGCCGTTGATGGTACCACAGCCGGTTACCACGCCATCGCCCAAGTATCTTTCTTTTTCCAGGGCGAAATCCCGGCAGCGGTGCTGGACGAACATATCGAATTCCTCGAAGCTCCCCTCATCCAACAAAAGATCGAGACGCTCTCTGGCAGTTAGTTTCCCTTTCTTATGCTGGGCATCGATCCGTTTTTGCCCCCCGCCAAGTTTCGCCAGCTCCCTTAGTTTTCTTAAATGATTGAGTTTTTCTTCTAAAGACATAATGTCCTCACCTGCCAAAATGATTTGCATGTGATTCAGTGAAGGAGACTATTGAAGTATACTGCTTTTCGATTGTTTGAAAATGTAGTTGCCTGATTCATCAGGCAAAATCGCCCAATAAATTGGGCAACTACAGTTTGTCATGCTGAAGCTTGATACTCCAAAGCTATTTCCCCTCCAGTTTTTATGAATATATATCCTTTATCTTAATCTCCTCTCCTTCTTTTTCCAACTTGCCGATTTTTACTTTTAAATCGTGGTCAAATGCCAAATTCCAGCCGTCGTTCAAACACATCTCCAGAAATTTCCTTTTCTGCTGCATGGTCTGGCGGGGGAAAAGATCGACCGATGCTACATAGGGAATTTTCAGATGATGAGTGGTTGGAATTATGTCCCCTGCCCAGATGATTTTGTGATCGCCATCCCCGATTAAAGCCGCCTGATGGCCGGGGGTATGGCCGCCAGTATTAACGAGCCGTATCCCTTTTGCCACCGCGTCCTCACCGTCCACCAACTCCAGAAGTTTTTCCTCCTCCAAAATTCTCAAATTGGAGGTGAAGTAGGTGACGGAGGTTCGCTCATCCGGGTGCATGGCTTCCTCCCATTCTTTTAATTGAACCACATAACGGGCTTTAGGGAAGCGGGGGGTTTTTTGCCCGTTCTCATTCTTTATGACACCACCAGCGTGGTCGGCATGCAGATGGGTAAGCAAGACCAGATGGATATCGGTTGGAGTAAGATGAAGCTTGGACAGTTCTTTTTCCAGTGTCGATTCTCTTTGGATTCCGAATATCTTCTTCTGTTTTTCGCTTAGAGTATCTCCGATACCGGCATCTACTAAAATGTTTTCCCCGTCGGTCTTTATCAAAAGCAAATTGATATCCAGCCGAAGCATGTTGTCGGCATCCGGGGGATTGAATCTCTGCCAGATGACCTTAGGGATTACCCCGTACATGGCTCCGCCGTCTACCTGGAAGTTGTTCTCCACGATGGAGAAGATTTCAAAGTTGCCGAATTTCATATCTTTTTTACCCCCTCACCCTAACCCGCTCCCCAAGGGGAGAGGGAATTTTAGTACAGGTTATTCTGAGCGTGGCGAAGAATCTGACAGATCTTCCAGTATAGCCTCGATCTTCGGTTTAGTTTCCGGCAAATTCTTGGTGATGATTTCCCAGATGATGTTCAGATCTACTCCAAAGTATTCGTGAATAGCGACATTCCTCAGACCAATCATCCTGTTCCAAGGAATCTCTGAGTATTTCTCTCTAACGTCTTCCGAAATGTTCTTTGCCGCTTCACCAATAATCTCGAGGTTTCTTATGACTGCATCTATAACTACTTCATTTCCCTCAAACTGGTCATGAGTTAAATCCTTTATGTAGCGCTCAATCTTATTTATAGCTTCTAGTATATCTTCAAGAAACAGCTGGTAAGAATTCCTTTTCATGCGTATACAACCTCTTTCAAGATTTTGTCCTTAAATTGCGGCTTTAAAGCTCGCACTGTAACCAAATCTACTTTTCTACCCAAAATCCTTTCCAAAAATTCCATCAGATCAATAAATTCCCACCCGATGGGTTCAGAGAATTCTACCAGAATATCCACATCGCTTTCTTCAGATTCTTCTCCCCGCACATAAGAGCCAAAAATCCCGATTTCTTTTACTTTGAACTTTTCTCGTAAGGTTGGCTTAAGTCTTTTTAGAGTCTCTTTTATCTCTTCCTTTGTTCCCATATTTCTTTTCCTCTACCGGGATTATTTTTCAGCAGTTTTTATGTTCGAAAGTCCTTAAGAACATTTCGGACCTACAATTATCTTCCCCTCACACTACCGTCTCCCCAGAGGGGAGAGTGAATTACAATTTCCCGCTCTCCACATTTATGGAGAGCGGGGATTAGGGGGTATGGTTATCTCAAATAATTAGCAGAGATTACCAGTCTTTGCACTTCAGAAGTGCCCTCGTATATCTCGGTAATTCTCTGATCCCGGTAGATTTTTTCGATCTCGGAGAATTCGCCGATGTAACCGTAGCCGGCATGGATCTGCATAGCCCGGTCGCAGATAAAGTTGGCTGCCTCGGAAGCATACAACTTTGCCTGTGCCGCCACCAGATTTACAGGTTCGCCTCTATCTTCCATCACCGCTGCCTTGTAGGTCAAAAGCCTTGCCGCTTCCAATCTGGTGCTCATGTCGGCAATCATCCACTGGATGGCTTGAAGTTTGCCAATGGGGGCGCCGAATTGCACCCTGGTCTTGGCATATTTGACCGATTCGTCAAAAGCCCTTTGGGCAATGCCCAAAGCCTGCGCCGCCACGCCGATTCGAGCACTATCCAGAGTCTGCAGAACCATCTTGAACCCCTTCCCCGCCTCTCCCAGGAGATTGGAACGGGGAACCCGCACGTTGATCAGCTTCAATCGGGCAGTGGTGGAGGCACGAAGCCCCAATTTCCATTTAAGCACCTCGGAGGAGAATCCGGGAGTGTTGCTTTCCACTATGATGGCGGAAACCTTATCTTTTTCCCCCTCCTGTACGATTTTGGCTATCAACACAGTTACGTCCGCCACGTTGCCAGAGGTGATGAAGGTCTTCTCGCCGTTGATCACGAAATAATCCCCGTCTATCTTGGCGGTGGTGCTTTGATTGGCTGCATCCGATCCGGCATTCGGCTCGGTCAATGCAAAAGCGGCGATCATCTCCCCTTTGGCAATCGGGGGTAGGTATTTGCTGGTCTGTTCCTCATTGCCGAACTTCTCGATGGGGTATGAAGCCAGGTTATCCACTGCCATGATGATGGATGTGGAAGCGTCGAACCAGGCGATCTCCTCAATCAAAGTGGCGTATTCTATCTTGCTTTTTCCCAATCCGCCGTATGCTTTTGACATGGGGAATGCCAAAAAGCCCGCATCGGCCATCTTCTTGAAAAGGTCCCGGGGGAACTCCGGCGGCTTCCGATCCATCTCCACCGCTATGGGAGCGATGTATTTATTCCCAAATTCCTTAGCCATCTCTCTGACAGCTTGTTGGCTGGGAGACATGTTGTAAGACATTTTGTCCTCCTGTGTGGTTTTATGATTAGATTCTTAGTTGAAATTTCTCATTTACCTTGGAATTGAGACACAAGTACGATGTCAAAACCTCAGAAATAATAATTTATGTTTTTTTTGAGGGAATACAACAGGAAAATCACCTATATCTGGAAATTCTGTGATAGGGGTTGTAAAGGGTCAAGGGTCAGGATATCAGCATCCAGTAACCAGGGTTCGGGGGAAAACGAGAATAGTTGAAGAAATAGTACTGCGGAAATGGGGAACGGATGGATTTAATGGATTGATGGTGTTTAACGGTTTGGGTTTAGGTTATGTATCGGTTTCGGATGCGGGTTCTGTTTTGATCTTTAGATGTTAAACGACAACGCCTAACGATAAACGATACCTAACCGAAACCGCAATCGATTCAACCAAACCGGCTAACCAAAGCCAATAATAATGAAGAAAATAGCTAAAGTATCTTTTCCTCTTTCCTTCTTTCCCCAAAGGCTTTTTTCACATACTCTATCGTCTCAGCAGTGGTTGCTCCCGGAGTGAAAAGCTTTCCCACTCCCATCTTTTCCAGCTTCACCATGTCCTCCTGGGGGATGATGCCTCCACCGAAAAGAAGGATATGATCTGCCCCCTTCTCCTTTAAAAGCTCCAACACCCGGGGGAAGAGGGTCATGTGGGCGCCGGAGAGGATACTCATCCCGATGGCATCCACGTCTTCCTGGATGGCTGCCTCCACTATCATCTCGGCGGTCTGTCTTAAGCCGGTGTAGATCACCTCAAATCCCGCATCCCGGAAGGCGGCGGCAATCACTTTGATCCCCCGATCATGCCCGTCCAAGCCGGGCTTGGCTAAAAGGATTCTAATCTTTCGATCCATAGATTTCCCTTTCTTCTTTATTCAAGTAAAGAATCAAAAATAGTTTTTCATTGAAAAGAGTCCTTCTCCTTCTCATACAGATTTTTCAAGTCAGATGCACACGCATTAACTCTCTCTCCAGCTCCGCAACACCATAAGAATTCCGTGCAGATGTCTATAATTATGTTCTCCAAATCTTCATTTAACTCCCCAAAAATGTATGTTCTAGTTATACTAATATGGGGCTCAATTTGATTTTTGAACCATAGCTTATCCACGCCAATCTGTTTTCCCAAAATCCCTCCTACCTCCACCTCTATCAGCGCACTTCCAAAGTATCCAGCCTTTTCATAAAAGGTCGTCCCCACTGTGACAACTCTGTAAATCTGCTTTAGAAAATACGAAACGTAAAATAGCTCCTTGTTTTCAGGATCTGAATTCTCCCATAAACTTTGTTTATTGTAAACCAAACCCCAAATGTTAAACTCAGTATAATTAAGAAAATCAGGATTCCCAGAGCTATCGTGGTGAACTAATGGACAAGAGAGGCTACCCGAACATGAGATGGGAGTACCCAGATAAAGAACTGGGTCACGTGAATTATTGAAAGTGTCCCTTAGATTCAGTAGCTCTATATACTCTAATAAAGGTTTACTAGGGAAAAGTGGAATTATGGATGCTCTCCTATATGGCGAGTATAAATCTCTTGGTCCCGTGTGAGCTTTAAGATTATCTAGCCCACCATGAGGCATGTTTCGAAATCGTTGCTCAGCCATTTTAATTAATCTTTCTCGATTTTCAATTGCTTTTTGCCTTCTATTTTTCAACCACTCAATTTCATCCACCGTTGCTTTCCTGAACGGTTCATTTTGGCTTCTAATCCTAACATATACCTCTGTATTGTGATTTATGGCGTGCGGTGTTTGATCGCTTTCGTAAACTCTTATGAAGACGACACATTTATTCTCACCTTTCTCAGTCGGGAGAGGGCATACTTTTACCAATGGGAAATAAGGTGGATAGATTTTTCTTAGGCATATACTTGTGATCTTTTCTTCTAACCCTTCTGATAGGTCTCTTCCTTCAATTGGAATGATTGGAACATTTCCTGTTTTATCCGCTTTTATACCTATGAGGATAATACCACCGTAAGTGTTAGCCATTGATGAAATACTTTTCTCAAGATCCGAAGGGAAATCGCTTTTATATTCGATGGTTTCACCTTCAGGAATCTGCTCTTTACAGAAAGCTTCTATTTCATCATAATTAATTTGTTCAAGCGGTAATGTAAACATTTCAATCAGCTCTACTTGTGACGGACAGCCACAAGGGCTGTCCCTGCGTTAATTCTTATCCTTTCCCTACCGGAGAGAGGAATTGAATATCTTTATAACTTAAAGACCGCAGAAGCAAGCTTCTGCACTCCAGGTTTCTCTGGACTCTGGTCTCTGGAAACTGGACCCTATATTAAGGGTGGCTCGATATATTCTCCAAACACCTCCCGCAGGACGTCGCAGATCTCACCTTCGGTGGTGTAGCAGCGGACGCATTCTATCAAGGCAGGCATGGTGTTGTCGGTCCCCTGGGCTACTTTCCTTAAATTCTCCAATGATCTTTTCACCTTATCATTGTCTCTTCGCTCTTTCAGCTTCCGCAGATTTCTCACTTGATCTCTCTCCACCTCCGGATCAATCCGCAGGATGGGAATCTCTACCTTCTCATCCTCCAGCACAAAATCATTTACCCCCACCACTATTCTCTCCTTGCTCTCGATCTGCTTTTGATAGCGATAAGCCGCCTCCGCAATCTCCCTCTGAAAATATCCTTCTTCAATGCACTTTAAAACCCCCCCTCGTCTTTCGATCTCCGCAAAATACTTCTCCGCTTCCTGCTCCATCTTGTTGGTCAAAGCTTCCACAAAATAAGAACCTGCTAATGGGTCGATGGTATTCGCTACTCCAGTCTCGTGAGCAATTAACTGTTGAGTTCTTAAAGCTATAAAGACTGCCTTTTCTGATGGGAGAGCATAGGTTTCATCCATGGAGTTGGTATGAAGGCTCTGGGTACCTCCCAAAACGCCTGCCAAAGCCTCAAAGGCAGTGCGGACGATGTTGTTCTCCGGCTGCTGGGCGGTGAGACTGCATCCGGCGGTCTGGGTATGGAATCTCAAAAGCCATGATTCCGGCTTTTGGGCTTTGTATCTTTCCTTCATGTGTCTTGCCCAGATGCGCCGGGCAGCCCGGTATTTGGCGATCTCCTCGAAGAAATCGAGATGAGAGTTGAAGAAGAAAGAAAGCCGCGGGGCAAAATCATCCACATTCTGTCCGGCCTTCATCGCCGCTTCCACGTAGGCAAAGCCATCTGCCAGGGTAAAAGCTAACTCCTGTACCGCAGTGGAACCCGCTTCCCTGATATGATAACCCGAAATCGATATCGTATTCCACTTGGGAACGTGTTGAGTACAGAAAGCCATCAGGTCGGTGATCAATCTCATATGAGGTTCGGGGGGAAAGATCCACTCCTTCTGGGCGATGTATTCCTTTAGGATATCGTTCTGCAAAGTCCCGGTGAGCTTGTGTGACTTTACCCCCTGTTTCTCCCCGACCATGATGTACATGGCTAAAAGAATGGAAGCCGGTGCGTTTATGGTCATGGAGGTGGAGATTTTATCCAGGCTGATCCCGTTGAAAATAGTCTCCATATCCTCCAGCGAATCGACCGTCACGCCGCAGATGCCCACCTCGCCCAAGGAACGGGGATGATCGGAATCCCAGCCCATCAGGGTGGGGAGATCAAAAGCCACCGAGAGACCGGTCTGGCCTCTCTCCAAAAGGAAATGGTATCTTTGATTGGTCTGGCGAGCAGAGCCCATACCGGAAAACTGCCGCATGGTCCAGAGGCGACCGCGATACATGTTGTTTCTGACCCCGCGGGTGTAAGGGTATTCCCCCGGAAAGCCGATGTCCCGGTTGAAATCGATATCCTGAACGTCCAGCGGTGTGTAAAGCTCCTTGATCGGCTCGCCGGAGACTGTGATGAATTTTCTCTCCGAAGGTTTCTGGTTTTGTTTTAGCTCCTGTTCCCATTTTTTCTGTCTTTGGGCAATCTCTTCCAATTTTGTTTGGCTTGACATATATCACCTCTTTGTGTTTTTTCAATTTGGGGCGAAGCAAGGGCAATTCGTGAATTGCCCCTACAATCTATAGAAATTTATTAAAAGGCGATGAGAAAGTCAAATATAAAACCTCCCCTTCTTAGGTCCTATCTCCACTTGGTGGAGATGGTGGGAGAGGTTAATACCAAGTCCGGTTAATCCTAATTTGTTATTTTAATCTGCTTCAAAACCTTTTCCACGGCTGAATAAGGATCATCCTCACATCGAAAGACCATCTCAGCGATTTTGTCCACATCAAATGAATTCAGGATCCGGCTGTCTACCAGCTCGCGAACCTTAAGCTCCAGGATTTTTTTGATGTCCCCCTTGATCTGGTTCTTACGATGCTCTTCGAAGATTTTATGGCTGGTTATGAATTCCCGGTGTTCTGATATTTTACTTAAAAGCTGATCGATACCCTTATTATTCACCGCTTCGGTAGCGATGACCGGGTATTCCCACTCCCCTTTTTTTCTACGTATGTCCAAGATCATCTCCAGCTCGGTGACGATTCGGTTAGAACCCTCCCGGTCGGATTTGTTGACCACAAATATGTCCGCTATCTCCATCAATCCCGCCTTCATCGCCTGGATGGAATCACCCGATTCGGGTACCAGGATCACCACGGTAGTGTCGCAGGCATTGACCACGTCCAATTCCACCTGCCCAACGCCTACGGTTTCGATGAGAATATAGTCCTTACCAAAAGCATCCATTATGATGGAGACCTCTTTGGTGGCGGTAGCCAATCCCCCGTATGATCCCCGGGTAGCCATGCTGCGGATGAAGACGTTTTCCTGATTGGTCAAATCCTGCATGCGGATCCGATCCCCCAAAAGGGCACCGCCGGTGAAGGGGCTGGTGGGATCGACTGCGATTATCCCCACCTTTTTATTTTCTTTGATCAGAAATGCGGTGAGCTTGTCCACGATGGTACTTTTACCCGCCCCCGGAGGTCCGGTAAACCCGATCCGGTATGCCCTGCCGGATTTGGGATACAGCTGTGCCAGCACCTGGCGGTAATCGGAAGACTGGTTCTCCACGTAGGAGATTATCTTGGACAGCGCTATCTTGTCGCCTTGGTAGAATCTTTCGAGAAGGGTCATGGGTTGATAACTGAGGTTACGATGGATGTTTATCGGTTTCGATGCTCGTATCGAGGTTCGTGTTTCGAAATTCGATGTTCGAAAGCTTTCATTTCTCATATCTTTTCGAAAATCGATTCACGATCTTCGAAACCGAATGGTTCGACTTGGCTCACCATCCCTGAGCGAAGTCGAAGGGAACGAGTATCGCTACCGACAAACGAACTTCGAAGATTTTTCCCTTATACCTCTGATATTTTCAAATCCTTAAGCCTCAACTGAATCTTATAAGTGTCGTTCCAATAATTGGTCTCCACCACATACGCCAGATCGAGTCGGATTCCGCTTATGGTAAGAGGTTTTATCATGTCCCCCATTCCGAAACCGATGCAGTCGAATACCGGACTGCTTTTTGCGCCTTTGCCCCCACCGGATTTCACTCTTAAACGCAGGTGGTTGTTGCCCACCACGTAGGGTTCTCCCCAGATGCTCAGATTACGGGTCATAAAGAGCGGGCGCATGTTCAGGGGACCAAAAGGAGCCAGAAGCTCTAACATCGAGACCAGCTCTGGGTTGATCTGATCCAGCTCCAGCTCGGAATCGATCAACAGCCGGGGAATCATATCCTCTGGGGTAAGTTTACCGCCGGTGACTTTTTTGAATTTCTCCCGGAAGGGGTGGATGTTTTCGGGTGAGATGGAGAGTCCGGCGGCATATTTATGCCCGCCGTATTTTTGCAGAAATTCCTCGCATTCCTTCAAAGCCTCGTACAGATGGAAACCGGGGATGCTTCGGGCGGAGCCTTTTCCCTCCTCCCCGTCGATGGAGATCATGATGGTGGGGCGGTGGAACCTTTCCACCAGACGGGAGGCGACAATTCCTATCACCCCCTGGTGCCAGCCGGATGAGGCCAAAACAATGGCTTTGTCGCTGACCAAATCGACGTTTTGTTCGATCAGCTCCAGCGCCTCCTCCAGAGTGGTCTCGTCGATATTTTTCCTGCGCCGGTTCTCCTCGTCCAATGCCCGGGCCATCTCCGCAGCCTTGTGCTCGTCCCGGGTGGTGAGCAGCTTGATAGCCAGCCCCGCATCTCCCAGTCTTCCCACCGCATTTATCCGGGGAGCCAGGATGAAGACCACCTGTCCGGTTCCGATCCTCTGCCCCAATATTCCCGAGACGAATATCAGCGACTTAAGCCCGGGCTTGGTGGTCCGGGAGATCTGATCCATCCCCAATTTGGTGAGGATTCGGTTCTCCCCCACCAGGGGGACGATGTCCGCTGCGGTTCCCAGGGCTACCAAATCCAGGTGATCCTCCAGCTCGCTTTCATCCTGTCCCAGTCTTCTGAGGATGGCCTGGGCAAATTTGAAAGCCACCCCCACCCCGGAAAGCTCGCCTCCCGGATACTGATAGCCCGATGCTTTGGGGTTGATGATGGCGGAAGCTACAGGAAGAACCTGCTGCGGTTCGTGATGGTCGGTGATGATGGTGTCTATTCCTCTGGCTTTGGCATAAGCCACCTCCTCGATGGCAGTAATCCCGCAGTCCACCGAAACGATCAGCTTCACTCCGCGTTTTTCCGCCTCGGAGATCCCCTCCTCCGAAAGACCATACCCCTCGATCAGCCGGTTGGGCAGATAATAGGTTACCTCTGCCCCCAGCTTGTTCAATACCAGAAACAAAAGGGAGGTGGCGGTTATCCCGTCCACGTCGTAGTCGCCGAAAATCATGACCTTTTCTTTATCCCGCAAAGCCTGAATGATTCGCTCCACCCCTTTATCCATGCCTGCCAGGATGAATGGGTCCAATAAATTTTCCATGCAAGGGGATAAGAACCGTTCTGCTTTGGTTTTGGTATCGTGCCCGCGGGAAGCCAGAATCCTCGCCACCACCAAAGGCAGGTTAAGCTCGACAGCCAACTGATTGACCACCTGCGGGTCCGGCTCAGGCAAAAGTTCCCACTTCAGTTTCATTCCACTATTCCGCAAAGTTTTTCTCATTTACCTCACCCCCACTTTCCCCGTTCTCCATGATATGGAGAGACCCAAATCAACAGGGGGAATGATGAGAGGAGAGGATATCATATCTGTTTGTTTCGAGGTTCGTATATCGTTTTTCGGTATCGATGCTCGTATCGAGAGACGTTTATCGTCATCGATGGTCGAAATTATTTATCCCTGATATCTTGTCGAAACTCGATTTTTCGACAAGCGTTTTTATCTTACCTCCAACTTTAATACACTGTCTCGTTTTGGTGGAGACGGGTGTAACAAAGACAGAGGTCAATACTCAAACTTGTACACCACCGCTCCCAAACCGGAGGGGGCTTGGTAGACATCCACCAGTTTCAATTTTGTGTCCTCCGGTGCTTGGGAACGATCCAAAAGCGGCTTCAAAAGAAAAGTCAAATCATCCCGCCAGTAAGCTTCCTTTCCCAAGCTCACCACAAGATAATCAATTTTATTCTTTTTGGCAAATTCTACTATTTTTTCAAATGGTGCAAAGGGGACGGTGAAAGTCACCCGATTGCAGTATAAAAAGAAGGTATCACTGGAAAGGAACATCACCACCGCATCCCGGGGTAAGGTTTTATCTGCCCACACTCCCAGTTTTTTGAACTCCTCCGCCTCCAGCTTCGCCTCCTGCATAGTGTTTCCATAGTCTTCCGCCATCCGGTTTGCCTTTGCCCAGGAGAAGACCGATAAGAGAGAAACTATCATAAGGATAACGAATCCACTGAGCTTAAGATTCTGGGGTAAACCGATGGATTTTATCGACTTAACCAGTGTATTTCTCAGATTCAAAATCCCCGCCATCGATAACATAATCAAAATGGGAGAATAGGGTTCCACTAGGCGTCCCGTCGGGACGAAGAAAACCGGCATGGTCAATATGGGGGTAAAAAAGCACAAAAGGAAGACTCTTTTTCCCCATCCTTCTTTATCCACCTTCCAGGAGAATATATAAAAAAGAGCCAGCAGAAAAAAAATCAAAAAGTAGAGGCTTGCACTTTTTATACCCGCGAGGGCACTTAGGAAATAATCATTGAAGAAATAGGGGGAGGTGACGAAAAGGAACATGCTCTCCTTGCCCAATAGCACCTTACCTTTTACCTCCCCTTCCGGAGTAAGGCCGTCCAGGACCCCGGCAAAAGCCTTTCTCTGCTGCAGGTAATCCTGCCCTCTGGAGTAAGCTTCTTGCTTAAGAATGTTATGTGCGGTCTTACCGCTCAAAATCCAGTGCCCGGTTTGGGAGTGCATGAAATTGACATAGGGGAGAGCCAAAATCAAAAAACCGACCACGGAAAGTCCAAGCAAGGCGAACGTTCTCTTTTTGTTCTCCGATTTCTTTTTTAGCTCAATTACCAGGAAAACCAAAAGCATAAAAGCGAAAGCTACCAAAAACTCCGGACGGGTAAGATAGCATATCCCGCTTAGGACCCCGAACAAGACCGCATAAGGATATGACCGCTTCGAGATAAACAGCCACCCGCATAAGACGGTGATCAAAAGGAAAAAGGTGTAAGTCGCCTCGGAAAGGGGGACCGCAGAGATCACCACCAAAGCCGGGAAGAAGACCACCAAAAGGGCTGCTACATATGCAATTTGATAATTGAAAACCTTTTTTGCCAAAAAGAAGAAAGGGAGGACGGTTAAGCTTCCCAAGAAAATAGAGACGGAATATGCCGCCGATTCCAGACCCCCGGAGAATATTGAAAAAACGAATATCATCAAGGGATAAAACGGGGACCAGACCACCGACCACCAATGGAGCCCATGGCCGGTTTTTATTCCCCAGGCGATCTTGCCGTAAATGGCTGCATCGCCGGTCAAGGGCATCCGGTAATATTTAAGAATAGAGAGCCGGATTAAAAATGCGATTAAAAATAAGATTCCCAGGAAGATCAGCTCCACCCATCTTTTCCGGAGGGTGGTATCGACCGTTGGAGAAAAGAGATAAATAATTGATTCTTCGTCTTTTTTAACTGAGGAGGTTTTAGGTTTGTTGTTTTTCATCAAGAGTTGAATTCGTTTTTCCGTTCTCAATGGGAAACCGCCAAGCCCTGAAGTTCGTGTTGAAAAAGTCAAATTTCGGGGCGGGATATTCTTAGGAACGCATGCGCGATTCCCGCCCCTATGAGCAATAATGATTTATCACTCATAGGGCAGGGCATTTAGCCCTGCGAAAAAGGTTTTTCAACAGTCCTTTGGAGCCTCGCCTGTCTTTTATCTTAGAATAAATTGCCAGAGCAGAAAATAAGCCGAGTTCTGTTTCCCTTCGATTACTCTAAGGGTGATGATCATCCATCTAGGTCCCCAGTCGCCTGAGGACTCCAGCAACCTACCCGGAAGTTATTCCTCCCACCTTATTAATCTAAACAGTTTTGCAGGTGCAGCCGCAATCTTCAGATGGCGAAAATTTTTAAATCCTTTACGCAGACTAAAGTCTGCGGCTACAAAATCAAAATCCCTGTATCATCTCTAAGGTGGGAGGAAATGAAGCGGGCGACTTCGTCCTTCCTTACTTGGTCTTGCTCTCGGGTGGGGTTTGCCCAGATCCATGTTACCATGGAAACGGGTGGTCTCTTACACCGCCTTTTCACCCTTGCCCTTCTCCCGCCAAAGGCGGGATCAGGGCGGTCTGTTTTCTGTGGCGCTTTCCGTTCCTTTCGGACCCACGCGTTACGTGGCACCCAGCCCTGAACCATACGGTTCAGGGCACTGCCCTGAAGAGCTCGGACTTTCCTCCCCGATTTCAGTCGGGGCGATCATCTATTCTGCTCTGGCAACTTTAATTTTTCTATGATGACCTCTCTGGTACCATCAAACCAATAGAAATACGTTTTCTTTGATTAACCATGAACATTAAAAATTCTATTTTGTTATGATTCTATAGCTTAAACCCAGACTGACCGCATTTTCAGAGATCCCCTGACTACCCCCCAATCTGCCGGCTAAGTTCAGTTGCCAGTTTTTTGTAAATTCAAAATCAGTTTTTATCAGAAAACCACCGGTATCATAAGGTCCGTTTATGCCCCAACCCAACCAATAGGAAAACTTCCGGCTTGCTTTTCTTCCTATCCCCAAATTAAGATAGCCTCCTCCGGAATAAAGCGGAACCGATTCCATTAAATGAGTCGAAAAATAAAACCGGGGCTCTCCGATTCTTAGATGACCACTGGGAAAATTTCTTGCAGGCCCGATATCCCTCCAGTACAAGTCTTTCTGTGCCGAGAAAAATCCGGCTCCTATACCGAAATATTCCCATTCCAAAGAAAGCTCCGGGTTGATATAGAGATTGGAAATATTCTTATTGGTAGAATAACCCTGATCAAAAGTAAATCTGTTTATCTCCCAGACATTTCCACCCCGAAGCCCTACTTGAACCGGCGATTTGAATTTATGATCCAGCGAAAAGCCCACATCCTTAAAATCTACCTTCTCCTTTTGCAATATCTCCCCCTCGCAGCCCCGGGAGACGTAAGCATAGGAGCCCTCACCACCCGCTATTTTAATGTCAGTCTCAGAGCTATCCGGATTATCCCCTTGCATGTTTACGATCAAGGGAAGCAAGAAAAGGAAAGTGAAATATTTAAGCGCTTTCAATTCTCACCTGCGGATTCTTTAAAAATAAGATATCATTGTAGGCTGCGATTCAGAATAAAAGGATTGATTTAAGTGGATTATTAATAAGAGCATCTGCCCTCCTTCAGTAGGCAGACCTTTATTATTATATGACCTTACTGATATTCCTGGCTGATCTGATAATTGGGGGCTTCTTTGGTGATGATAACATCGTGGGGATGACTTTCTCGCAGTCCAGCATAGGTGATAACTACAAATTCCGCCTTTTGCGACAACTCCTTTATGTTCTTTGCCCCGCATATTCCCATACCGGCTCTAAGCCCGCCCACCATTTGATACACCGATTCGGATAGATTTCCCTTATATGGCACCCGTCCCTCGATCCCCTCCGGGACCAGCTTTTTCGCTTCGAGTTGATGCTCCTGGAAATATCTGTCCTTTCCACCCTTTCTCATGGCTTCGATGGAGCCCATCCCCCGGTACATTTTAAAGGTCCTCCCCTCAAACAGTATGGTCTCCCCCGGGCTCTCCTCGGTGCCGGCAAAGATGCTTCCGATCATCACCGCCGCGGCTCCTGCAGCCAGGGCTTTGGAGACGTCCCCGGAATATCTGATCCCTCCGTCGGCAATGACCGGGATATTATATTTGGAAGCGGCGTCGGCGCAATCCACGATGGCGGTGAACTGCGGTACTCCCGCCCCGATCACCACCCGGGTGGTGCAGATGGAGCCGGGACCAACCCCCACCTTGATGCAGTCCGCTCCCGCCCGGATCAGATCCTCGGTCCCCTCCCTGGTGGCGACGTTGCCCGCCATCAGGGGGACCTGGGGGAACTTCTGCTTTATCCTGGTGACGGAATCCATCACCCCCAGGGAATGCCCGTGCGACGAGTCGATCACCAGAAGATCCACCCCCGCATTCACCAGAGCGGAGGCGCGGGCTAGCATGTCCTGTGCCACCCCTACCGCCGCCCCGACCCGCAGTCTGCCCCGGGAATCTTTGCTGGAATTGGGAAACTGGAGGTTCTTCATGATGTCCTTGACCGTGATCATCCCTTTCAAATTTCTCTTCTTGTCCACGATCAGAAGTTTCTCGATCCGGTTCTTGTGCAGGATCTCCTGAGCCTGCTCCAGGGTGGTCCCTTCGGGCACGGCGATCAGCTTCTCCTTGGTCATCACCAGGCTGATCTTTTTGCTTAAATCCTTTTCGAATCTCAAATCCCGGTTGGTCAATATCCCCACCAGCTTCCCTTTTTTGGTGACCGGAATGCCGGAGATGGAAAATCTCTTCATCACCTCCAGGGCTTCTCCGATCATCTTGTCCGGCGGCAGGGTGACCGGATCCACGATCATCCCGCTCTCCGATCTTTTCACCTTATCCACCTCGGCTGCCTGCTCTTTGATGGTCAGGTTCTTGTGAATCACCCCCATCCCCCCCTCCCGGGCCAAGGCGATGGCCAAGCGGGACTCGGTTACAGTGTCCATGGCTGCGCTCAAGATGGGGATGTTCAGCTTGATCTGTTTGGTTATGTAGGTGGAGACGTCCACATCTTTGGGAAGCACGTCCGATTTGCGGGGAACCAACAGAACGTCGTCAAAGGTCAATCCGGGTTTCTCTCTGATTTTTATTCTCATTGCTTTTGATCTTTTAGAGTTAAAATCCTTCCATCGATTTTTTTCTCAATTTACCGTTTACCCTTAGTAATCTGCAATCTTTAGACTTATTTATCCGAATCCTCCGTCCAGATAAAAATCCGTCCGCAGTTGTCACAGGTGAAGATCTTGTCCCCCTTTCTTATCTCCTGGATGATCTGGGGAGGGACCGATTTGTGACAGGCCCCGCAGGCTCTCCTGCGGATGGCCACCATCACCTGGTTACCTCTTCCCTTCCTCACCCGCTCGTAGGTGGCCAAAAGCTTTTTGTCTATCCGGACCGTAATGTTCTTCCGATCCCCTTCTTTGATCTTCACCTTATCCTCGATCGAGGAGAGTTGTTCTCTTAAACCCACCAGCTGAGCGCTGTTGTTCTTATCCACCTCTTCCAGCTTCTGTTGGAATTGCTTTATCTGTTCCTTAAGCTCATCCAGTCGGGTGAGGGTTTTTAAGATCTCCTCCTCGGTGGAGGAGATCTTGACTTTGCGGTTGGCAATCTCGGTGGTCAAGGCGTCATATTCCTTGTTGGTTTTGATATCCTTCATCTGCTTATTGAATTTGGTAAGATCCGTATTGAAGGTGGCCAGCTCCAGTTCCAGATTACCGTGAAGAAGGGTCAGCTCCTCCAACTCTCTTTCCGAAGCACAAAGCGCATCCCGGGTGATCTCAACCTCCTTCTCCAAGTTGTTTATCATCTCCGGCAGATAATCCTTCGACCTTTCCAGCTCTCCCAGATCGTAATCGATGTTTTGAAGCCTCTGCAGCATCTCCATGTCTTTTTCTATGTCCATTCACACACTCCTTGCTATAAAAACAAAAAAGTGTCTCGCATTCTGCGGGACACTTTATTATTTACTCTCTAAAAATCCGTCAGGTAAATTAGAAATATCTTTTTCAACTTATCCTCACTCCCCCAAATTACTTAAATCTGTCTAACTCTCCTCAAATTAGGGTCTGGATTAATGCACGTTTTGGATTTTCGGTTTAGGTTAGGTATCGGCTTCGGACTTAAGGTTTCGTTTACCGATTCCTTCCTTTGACCAAACTCAACACACGATCACCGAATACCCATGACCGATACGTTGCCGAAACCAACTAACCTATAACGAAACCTTTCAAACATGGTGGGCAATACTGGATTCGAACCAGTGACCTTTCGGATGTGAACCGAACGCTCTAACCAACTGAGCTAATCGCCCGGGTATTTTCTTTTTGATTAAATGATTACAGAGCTCCTCCACATTTTCATGGCTCAATATATGATAATTAATCCTCCTTGTCAATATCACTTAAACATTTCCCGAAAAAAATTTCTAATCGTTAGAATCTTGAGATTTTTGGACCGGGACTGAGACAAAGACTGCAAATATTATACTGACCCAGTCCCAGTTATCAGTCTATTTTATCCCCGTCTGCCAGAATACAAAACTCCAGATATCGGTATATTCCTCGATGTTCTTGGAAAGCGGGGAGCCGATGCCATGGCCCGCCTTGGTTTCGTAGCGCAATAGTATGGGGGCATCCGAAGAGGTGACTGCCTGCAATCGGGCGGTCATCTTCCGGGCGTGCAGGGGATCGACCCGCGTATCCGTATCTGCCGTCAATATCAGGGTGGCGGGATAAGGCGTATTATCCTTCACCCGGTGGTAAGGGGAATAAGCATAAAGCCACTCAAATTGGGTGGAATCCTCCGACGAGCCGTACTCGGGAACCCATAATTTGGCGATCAAAAATTTATGGTAGCGGACCATGTCCAATAGGGGATTGCCGCATATCACCACCCGGAAGAGATCGGGCCTTTGGGTCAACGCCGCCCCCATCAGGAGTCCGCAGTTGCTCCCTCCAGAAATAATCAGGTGTCGGGAGTCGGTGTAACCTTGGGCAATCAGCCATTCGGCGGCGGCGATGAAATCTTCAAAGACGTTCTGTTTGTGACCCAGCATCCCGGCCTTGTGCCACTCCTCGCCGTATTCCCCTCCCCCTCTTAAATTCGGAACCGCATAGATGCCGCCATTTTCCAACCAGAGGAATATGGGTCGTAAAAAAGATGGAATCCGGTTAACATTGAAACCGCCATATCCGGACAAGAAGACAAAGTTGTTTCCATCCGGCTTAATCCCTTTTTTGTGCACGAGAAACATCGATATTCTGGTTTTGTCTTTCGATTCGTACCAGACCTGCTCCACCTGATAAGCCGAAAGTTCGATGTTTGCCTTTATCCGATCGGTGATTTCCAGCCGGTTGGCAGGAAGATATAAGTGATATATGCTGGGTGGTATGAAATAGGATTCGAAGCTGAAGAAAACCTCCGGCCCGTCCCATTCCCCGTTGAGTCCGTAAACCGAGCCCAAGGCGGGTAGTTCAACATCCCGAAGAAATTTACCGGAGAGCGACTGTGATAAAAGTCAAGCAATATGTAATACCCATGGTGTATTTTTGCGAACGATGGCATTAAGGATAATTAACAATTTCCGCATGCAAGCGGTGAT
>Ga0315289_10000646_pt1 | contig 53105 bp, 44 predicted proteins | sample YL17G11_40_MG_FD_203452 | JGI IMG/M metagenome (GOLD analysis project Ga0315289, IMG submission 203452) | Sediment microbial communities from Yellowstone Lake, YNP, Wyoming, USA - YL17G11_40 | ecosystem: Environmental > Aquatic > Freshwater > Lake > Sediment | place: USA: Wyoming | collected...
GCGGATGCGGCCGCGTAGGCGGCAGCTTCGGCAGCCTCCGCGGCGGCTCCTCCTCCTCCCGCCACCACTGCCCCTCCCCCTCGCCCGACCTCGGCCCTGCCCAAGTGCGTCGTCGCGGCCTTCTCGCTGCACGAGAAGAAGATCAACACGCTCAGTATCGACTGCGCCGGGGGCGGCAACCTCTTTGCCGCGTCGGCGTCTGACGGCTCGATCCGGATCTTCGACCTCCGGAAGTTGGTCGGCTCCGCTTCGACCTCGCCCTCTTCCGGCAAAATCAGATGCGACCTGGGTGCGGAATCTGGCAAGAGGGCCAAGGCCGCCAAGCCGGTCATGGAGGGCGGGCACGCCCAGTCGTGCCAGGGCGCCTTCTTCGCCCCTGACGGCTCCGGCCGCCTCGTCTCAACCTCGCGCGACAACACCGTCAAGATCTGGTCGACGAAGATCAGCGGCGCGGACTCTGACGCCCTCGCTGCGCCCCTCGTCTCCATCCGCCACGACAACAACACGGGCCGCTGGATCACCCCCTTCCGCGCGGTCTTCACCCCGCGCGGCGACGGCGTGGTGGTGGGCGGCATGAGGCGCACGATCGACGTCTATTCTTCGGCCGACGGGAGGCAGCTCGCGGCGCTTCGCAGCGATTTCATGACGGCGATCGGGTCCCGCTGCGCGATGCACCCGGAGAGGGCCGTGCTGGCGGCGGCGACGGCGAGCGGGAGGGCCAACGTGTGGAGGAACGAGAAGTGATGGTTTTTCCCTTCTCCTGTTTCAAAAAAAAATGCAACAACGTCATCGTACAGAGCGCAGCCTTTACTTTTTGCTTTGAACCGGATCTCGCGAGGGAGAGACAAGGAAAGACAAGAGAGAGGGGGGGAGAGAGAGTAGGGAACTTCAGGTGCGCCGTGGTTCAGGTGCGGACCTTTTTAGCAGGGAGTACGTTTGCAAAATAAAAGCGGAAAAACTCAGTGCTGCACTTTTTCCTCTCTCTCTCTCTCCTTTTCTCTCTCTCTCTCTCTCTCCCCTTCTCTCTATCTTCTTTTCTCTCTCTCTCTCTCTCTCTCTCTCTCTCTCTCTCTCTCTCTCTCTCAACAGTCCTCATTTCAAATGTCAACCGTGTGGTTGAGGATGACCCCGCCGGACAGGCCGGCGAGCACCCCGCGGAGGCCCTGGCCCCTCACAAACCCTTTCCCGTCCGTGCGGGCGCGGACAAAGGCCTTGAGCGGCGCCGGCAGCGAGAGCGCGTTGCCCCCGCCGCCGACGGCGACGCCGCCGAGGCCGCCTCCTCCGTTCCTCCCTCCTCCTTTTCCTCCGCCGCCGAGCTCCAGCGTTAGCATCGCGACGCGGTCAGCAGGAGAGAGGTGCACCGCGATCCTCGCGCCTCCTCCGCCGTCGGACTCGTCGCCGTCGCCGTCCGAGTCGCCGCGGGCGCGACGCCCGGCGCCGCCGACGAGCCCCTTGCCGCTCGTCGCGGGCGGCGCGAACGTCCTCAGCCACCCGGGCACGCGGGCCGTCTCCCTCGCGACCGCCAGGTACGGGGCGAACTTGTTGAAGTCAAAGGCCACGGCCCCCTTCCAGCGCCCTCCGGAGGAGGAGGAGGAGGAAGAAGAAGCGTCTCCCCCTCCCCTTCCGCCAAACTCGGCCTCGACCCCGGCCGCCGCGACCGCCGTCGCCGCGGTAAACGGCGAGATCACGAAGCCGCGCTCGCGCTCGACGAGGTTGATCGCGGTCGAGTTGACCTGGTCCGCCTCATCGTTGAGCGTGTAGGTGCCCCACCCGACCGCGCGCCCGCCGAAGAGGCCGGCCTCGCCCTCGAGGCGCACATGGTTGCCCCTGCCGAACCACGTCGCGGAGCCGCCCAGCGCGCGTGAGTTTATCGAGTCGTCTCCTCCGGCCAGCGCGGAGAGCGCCTTGGAGGCCACGGCGCCGCTGACGATGCGCTTTTGCTTTTTCGGGCGCGAGACGCGGGCGATGGGGCTGGAATTGCCAAAGTCGAAGCCGACGAGGTAGGTGGTGGCGTCTGTGGTGTGGGTGTTTTTTGGGGAGGAAGGAAACGGGAAGAGGGTGAGTTCTTCTTTTTCATCGTCATCAATCGTCGGCGCTCCATCGGCGCCTTTTTTTTTCCTATGATCATCCTCATTTCCCTTACCGTCCGCGTTGCCCGCTTCTGCCGTCACGATCACGTCCGTGGGCTTGTCGGACCAGCCCTTGCTCGCCTTGATGTCGGCCCACGACGCGTCGGTCGCGGAGGCCGTCACCTTGAGGTGCGTGGGGCCCCTGGCGACGGCCGAGAGGTCGACGCGCCCGCCCAGAACGTTCGGCTGGGGCGGTGAGACGCTGGGATCCTCGCCCAGGGCGGCCGCGTCGCGGCCCTTGAAGAAGAAGCCCCTGCCGGAGAGCGTGGCGGGACCGAAGAACCCTTCGATGACCCGGGGCTCGTAGCCGTGCGAGGGCGGCTCCACGTCGAAAAAGGGCGGCATGATTGTTTTTTTTTTTTTCCAATGCTTTTCGCCTCGATCGAGGAGAGCAAAAGAGAGAGAAAAGTGACGACGCATCTTTCTTTCGACCCTCTGCTTTTCTCTTTTCTCTCCCTCTCTCTCTCTTCTTCTCTCTCTCAAACTCATCCTCCGACCGGGCCTCTTCCTCGAATTATGTCATCTATTTTTTTTTGGAAAAGGGCGCGTTCCTTACTATTATCCCAATCGAGAGGATTCACATACGACTAAAAAAGAAAAAAAGAGAAGAGAAAGAGCTCCCACAAACAAAAGCCTCGGCCCACCCTCGGTCTCGATCGCTCTTCCTCTCTTCCCGCTCCACCTCTCTCTCTCTTCTCTCCTCTCTCAAGCCACCTGCGCCCCCTCGGGCACTTCGACCCGCAGCCTCGCCGCAAAGTCCTTGACCATGAACTTGAGCCCCTCCCGCAGCGGCACCGTGGGCTCCCAGCCGAGCGCGGCCTTGGCTTTCGAGATGTCGGGCTTGCGTCGCGACGGGTCGTCGGCAGTGTTCTCGCGGAAGACGATCTCGGCGCGCGGGTTGACGACCTCCTTGACGACCTGCGCGAGCTCGAGCATGGTGAACTCGACCGGGTTGCCGATGTTGAAGGGGCCGGTCTCCTCGCCTGGTTTTGTGGCGGTGGCGGTTTTTTGTATTTTGTTTTGAAAAGAGTTGAGGTCGGAAGGAAAAAAAAAACAGTGAGTTTTCCCTCTTATTCAAATAGTTTTGAATAAGAGGGACCTTTCCCGCCGAGACCTCGACACCCCCCGCGAGAGCATCTCCAGCAGCAGGAATGAAAAAACACACCCCCAGAAACCACATGAACCTGAAAAAAAAACCCTCTCAAAAGACAAACAAAAAAACCAAAATATCTCTCGTACCTTCCATCACGGCGACCATCCCGGCGATGAGATCGGAAACGTACTGGAACGATCGCGTCTGCTGCCCGTCGCCGTACACCGTCATCGGCTGGCCCGTCAGCGCCTGCGCCACGAAGTTGCTCACCACGCGCCCGTCGTCGAGCGCCATGCGCGGGCCGTAGGTGTTGAAGATGCGGCACACGCGCACGTCGAGCCCGTGCTCGCGGCGGTAGTCGAAGGTCAGACACTCGGCCGCGCGCTTGCCCTCGTCGTAGCAGGAGCGCTCGCCGATCGGGTTGACGTTGCCCCAGTAGGACTCCGTCTGCGGGTGCTCGAGCGGGTCGCCGTAGACCTCGGAGGTGGAGGTGAGGAGGAAGCGGGCGCGGGTGCGCTGATGTTGGGGGTGAAGTTTTTTGGGGGGAAAGAAGAACAGAGAGCAAAAAGAGAAAAGTGAGTGAACGAAAGAGGGAGAAGAAACAAAGGAACCCAATTCTGCACCTCTCGGAACCGCACGCGCGCACACGCTCAGATCCAAGAGCATAGCAGCAAAAGAGAAAGAGAAAGAGAGCGACAGGAGCTCCCCAGAAAGTCGAGGGAAACAAAAAAAACAAAAAAATGCACCTTGGCCAGGCCCAGCATGTTCATCGTCCCCAGAAAGCTCGTCTTGATCGTCTTGATCGGGTTGTACTTGTAGTGGACGGGGCTGGCCGGGCAGGCCAGGTGGTAGACCTGGTCGACCTCGAGCAGGATCTTCTCGACGACGTCGTGGCGGATCAGCTCGAAGTTGGGCTTGTTGATCAAGTGCGCGATGTTGTCCTTGGAGCCCGTGAAGAAGTTGTCGAGGCAGATGACGTGGTCGCCGCGCTCGACGAGGTAGGTGCAGAGGTGGGAGCCGACAAAGCCCGCTCCGCCCGTGACGACGACGCGGTTCGACTCGACGCGAGGCTTGGTCTTAATGAGGGTGGAGTCGGGGCTCTTCTGTTTTGGTGGTGTTTTTTTGTTTTGGAGGGGAAGGAGGAGGAAAGAAGAAGAAGAGGTTGAGAAGAGAGGACGAGGTTGAGAAAGAAGAAGAAAAAAAAAAAGCGCGCCTCCTCTCTCAACTGTCAGTCAAAGGCAAGCGAGTCTATATCTTCTCCCCTCGTTTTCCGCTTTCTTCCTGTGCGTTTGGATTCAAAAGTCGCAGTGGATCGCAAGCGTGTCGGTTTAAGCTAGGTCTAGGAGGAAGAAGAGGGCGCGAGCGACGTGCTTCGAAGGCGCTGTGGCGGCGGGAAGGATGAGAAGCGCGAGTGGAGTTCGATCGATTGACGACGCCGGAGAAGCAAAAAAAGAGTTTTTTTTTCACTTTCTCTCCACACGACGCGCGCGCGATTCCAGTCGGTGGTGGAAAAGCCACCACGGCTCGCGAGCCTGGAGTTTCATTCACTCACGGCTTCCAGCATGGCGAACGAAACGCTTTTAAGGAGAGAAGACAAAGAAGGAGAGAAAAGAGGAAGAGAGTTTGCTTCTCTCGCGATGGATTTTGTGTCGACGATTTAGTCTCGACCTAGACCTCTTCTCTCCCTCTTATTTCAGTTTTTGGTATAGCAGTGTTTTGAACGTTTTCGTTTCTTGTTACAGAGTCACAGCGGCGCTTCTTCCTGTCGATTGAATGAGTGAATGCGCGAGTGAGAGTGGTGAGCGGGGGCGGCGCGCGAGAGAGAAATTTAAGTGAGAGCGAGGGATAAAAGAAACGAAAAAGAAAAAGTGGAAAAACTTCGAATCATCAGACAAATGCCTCGTTGCTTCGCTCTTCAGCACGGCGCCCATAGTGCGGGGAGGGTACGCCCGCCACGGCAGAACGCCGATAAACGGCAGACCATCCCCCCCCGCGAGCAACTCCGGCCTCGGACTCGTCATCTATAGTTGTTGTCGTCATCTGAAAACTGTTTTTCCTCCGTTTTGCTTTGTTTCGCTCGCTCGTCGCGGTCTCGGGCTCGAGGTTTCTCTTTTTCTCTTTCGGACCACCGAGGAGCGCTTAACGTTTCTCATCTTCTCTTCTTCGTCTTCGTCTTCATTTTCTCTGCTTTTGCGAAACACACGCGCAGCGCGTTTTGCTTGTCGAGGGGATCGGAATTTCTGGCTTGAGTACCTTTGTTCCCTCTTTGCCGGAACAAAGAGGGACTCAAAGGATTTAGGTCGGCACGGGAAAAAGAATTTCCCGCGCCTTTATAAGCAATTTTCTAATCAGCTTCGATCAGAGGGGAAAGGCTCGTCATCTCCCAACGCGACAGCAGGGTTTGTTTGTGCGGCTTGCGTGTGTCTAGAGAAGAAAAGAGAGAAGAAGAGAAGAAGGGAAGAGGGGGGGGGGGTCTTCTTATCTCGCCACCGAACCTCAAAAAAAACTCTCTCCAACTCGTTTCTCACCGTTTGCTACTCTCCTACTCTTTCTCTTCGCGAGCGCTATGCTCGTGTGTCAAGTCACGGAGAGAGAAAGAGAAGAAAAAAGACCTGTGTTTGTCAAAAAAAGAAATAGAGAACAAAGAAAAATATCGTGAGCCAAAATTCGGCCGCAGTCAGGGAAAAGCAAAAACGTCTTTTCTCTTGCGGCCGACTCAACGGCGCCTTTGCTGTGCGCCCCCCCTTCCTGAAAAAGCAGGCCACGCCCTCCCCGGGAAGAAAGGAGCTCGGGCGCGCAGACGCGCAGGCCGCGAAGCTCCTCGATATCGAGGGGAGGGGAAGGAAAAATGCAAAAGGCCGGCCGGAAATGGAGAGGGGGGGCAAAAAAAAAGCGACGATGAAAAACTCCCTCTCTCTCTCTCTCGACACCCGGGCTCTTTACCTTTTGTTGTACATTAGAAGCGGACGGAGGTCCCCAAGGAGCCGTCGCTTCTCGACCTGTAAACGAATTGGAAGGAGAAAAGAGGGGAATCGTGAGCGAAAAGGGACGCCGCACAAGATGAAACCCTCTCGAGGATGAAAATGTTGTCGCGTGGGTCAGAAGCTGAATGGATTAATATTAGCCTGATTGTTTTGCGCACGGGGAGAAAGGGAGTTTACCCCCCCGCTCCCCGCTAGCCCATCTAATTATTGATCGTCATTCCCATAAAAAGCAACTGCTGTTGACGAAGAAGGGGGGAAAGAGAGGACGGGAAAAAGTGGCTGCCGTTCGTTGCCCGCTGTTTTTGCTCGGCCCGCTCAAAACAAAAGCTCCGAAAGAACAAGGCCTCCGGTATCAGCAGTTGCATCCTCATTAGAAAATCGGACGGTAATTCCATTTGTGATTGAGGTTATTCGTCACTGGCCCAAGGGGAAAAGAGGGGGAGGAAGGAAAAATAGAGAAGATGGGGAAAAGAAAAAAAGGTTGACGTCGGCGGCGGCGGCGGCAGAAAAAAAAAAGACCCGAAGAAGAAAAAGCGCGAAGCCGACTCAAAGAGCTCATTACTTCTTAGAGGTTAAAACAAATTTTAGACATCATATCGCGCGAACATGGCGAGTGTGAGGTCACCACTTTTAGCGCCGCGCGTATGGTCAGTGGATTGACAGATGTCGTTTAATCCTTGCTCCTTTTCGTCGATCGAATTTTCGGTTTTTTCGTCGTCGGGTCTTTTTTTTTCCTTTTCGCTTTTCGCCGCTGTCGTCGCCGTCGCCGCAGGAAAGGGGAAAGGGGAAAGGGGAAACAAACTCAAGACTTCAAAACTGCTCTGCTCTCAGGCACCGGGGAGTGTAAGTCCCCAGCAATATTATTATTCGCTTTTATGTGCTGTCAATCACTCAGGTCAGACGGCACTTCCTAACGTTTTTAAGCAGTCTTCACCGAGCAAAGAAGAGCAAGCCGAGTTTTTTTGTAGTGGGGGACGGAGCTCTCTCTCTCTCTCTTTCTCTTTCTCTTTCTCCCTCTCTTCTTCTTACTCACCTTTTCTTCGAGCCGCGAAGAAGATGCTATCGTCATTGGGGTCCTGCGTTTTTCGGATGAAAAGAAGGAGAAGCGCGTGAGATCTTTTGGTCCCTCTCTCAAAGAAAAATGAACGAAAACATCGAAAAAAATGTGATCGCCGAGTAAAATGGCACCGGGCATCGCACGGATAATAAAAAGCGAATGCCGGCTTCCTATCATGGAAGGCAGAAGCGGGAGAGAACAAACCCTTCCTCGATCTCAGCGCGACTGTGAGCAGCAGGTGTCAGCGGCCCTGGTCCTCAATTAAGAGGGGGCCTCCGCCGGCCGTGGCAAGAAGGCTAGTAGTTGAAATTTTCCTTCTTTCGAAGAGCAAACAACCCGAACTGGGGAGAGAAAAAAACGCACCTTGAGAAAAATCGCTCGTCAATCCATCTCGAAACAATCAAGCAGCCGCAGAAGAGGGAGAACAGGACCTGTCTTTTTTTGTTTTGAAAGAAACACAGAAAAAAAATGTCAGGGCAGAGTTGACACGGCGCCAGAAAACTCAACGAAATTATCAAATGGGCCGCAACACGTTAGCCGCCCTGGCGCGCAGCGAAGCGCGGGGCTCGGTTCTCGCACGCGTAACAGGGACGGCATAATCAATGCCACTGAAGCTCTTACCCTCTCCTCTTCTTATCTCCCTCTCCCAGGGGAGAGAGAGAAAGAGAGGCGGGAAAGAAAGGCGAAAGGGCCGTCCGGGGTAGATAGCGTGCTTGTTCAATTTCGTGTTTTTTTCTCTCTTCTTCTTCTCGACCTCCAAACGACGAAAAAACGAAAAAGATACTTGCCTCCCTTTTTTTCCGTCGCGCTCTCTCTTCTCCGTCACGAGAGATGAAGCTGATGCCGCTCTGTGTGTTTTGAAGTTTCAAAATCGAAGTTTCAAAAAGTGTACCAGCGAGACAGGTCAGCGGTGGGCCGTTTTTGGGAAAAGAGTTTCGAAAAACTCAAATTTTCGTTTGCAGCTCCTCTGCTGGTTTAAAATCTGGCAAGCGCAACCGACCCCCTTTACGTGAAAAAGAGCCGCACGCTGCTCTCCGCCCCCCTTACCCCCCGAAAGGCATTAAGATAGTAAAAACTTCGACGCCGAGCGCGGTCCCTCGGAAATCGACGCGAGAGCGACGGCACAAAGGGGGAGCGCGCGCGCGCGCCCGCTGCCGGGGCTGCAAGCACGCGCGCACAATCCCCCCCTTCGAACGCCATAGATCTGCATCAAGAAGTCCCGGGGTGCGCATCGTTTGTGAATTGCGCCGGCCAGTCGGGGAACGCCTCTAAAAAGAGCGGTTTTATTTTTTTGGAGTTTTTGTTTTTCTCTCTCGCTCGCTTTGTTTTCTCAAATTCTTCGCCCGCTTTCAACGCACCTTTTTCGCAGTTTTTTTATATATCTACCTCATCTCGAAGCGTTCGATAGTTCCTTTCTCTGTTGGCGTTGAAAGGAGAGGAGAGGTTGGAAGTTTCGTGAGCGGAAGAGTTAAAATAAAGTCGAGGTCGAGGTCGAGGTCGAGGTCGAGGTCGAGGGAGCGTCGTCGAGAAGAAGTTTTGATGGCGACTTTCAAAAAAAAAAAAAAGCGGGCTCGGAAGTTAGTTTATAAGTATTCGATTCCTGCGGCGATTCATCCTCACAGAATGACGCTCTTTTTCGAGACGCCGTCGGTAGAGGGAGCCGATTCGTCTCTGCCCGCCGCTTTGAGTTTTTTTTTTTTGAAAAAAAGGCATGAGCCGCCGCCGACGACGAGCCGCCGGGAGCTAGCCAACGGAGACGCTCCGTAGTTTCATCACGCAAGCACCTAGTCTGCCTGTCTTACCGTTGAGAGAGAGAGAGAGAGAGGAAGCTTCGATACCTTCGCTCTGGTGCTAACAGAAGTGAGGAAAGAGAAAACGGGGAAGCCCGGCGAGAGACTACGAGCAATGCGGACGACACCGACGCTCTTGGCTCTCGCTGATGGTTTTTCCCGAGTTCTGATGTCGCTCCCGCGCTCGCCTCCATTTTTTTTTTTCACTTCTCTTTCAATCTTCTTCCCCTCTCTCCATCTTCTCTCAACACCCTCTCTTCTCCACGATGTCTGACAAGGAGGGCTCGCCCCCCAAGTGAGTGCTCTGCTCGTCCCCGCCTGCTGCTGCTCCGTTGCGGCGCGAAAGGCAGAGAAAGAAGAGCAAACGAGAACCAAAACGACGATGGCTTGACGTCGAAATCTTCTCTGGCGGCCGCCGTCGAATGGCACCTCTTTCTCTCTCTCTCTTGCTCTCTTGCTCACCTTGCCTCGTTCTCTCTCATTTCTTTCGCCATCTCACAACAACAGGCCCGACGCCAGCGGCGACGAGCGCGAAGGTAAGAAAAGAAACTGCCTGTTCTGATAGAAGTAAAAGAAGTTTTTTCTCCGCCGTTCAACGTCGTCGTCCGCGATCGTTTTTTTGCTCAGTCTCCTCTCTCCCTCTCTCCCCCCAACTTAAACCAAAAACCACAGAGCGCTCCCGCTCCCGCTCGCGCTCCAACGCCGACGGCCGCGACGGCGCCGATCGCTCCCGCTCCCGCTCCAACCCCAAGGACGACGACGCCAAGGAAGCCCCGGCCGCCGAGGAGAAGAGACCCGAGCCCAAGAAGGACGACAAGCCGGCCCCGATCGACTGGAAGACCAACCTCGAGAACCTGGTCTCCGAGGGCTACCTCCGCGAGGGCGACATCGACGCCGCGGCGCACGACGCGCTCGCGGCGCTCCCTCAGGAGAGCGCCGACCTGGCCGTGCAGCGCCTCCGCGAGTCGTCGCTCGCGCGCGTGACCAACAAGTCGGGCTTCCTGCTCGGCATCATCCGCCGGCTCGGCGACGCCGACGGCGGCCGCGGCGGCGGGGACGACGGCGACGCCATCGCGCACCTCGCCGAGAAGCGCGACTTCCACCACGTCGGGCGCAAGCTCCAGGAGATGGTCGCCGAGGGGCGCATCTCCAGCGGCGACGTCGACCGCAGGCTCTCGCGCGCGCTGGGGGACCTCGGGCCGAGGCTCGCCGAGGAGGCCGTCGACAAGTTCGCGCAGGCCAACCTGGAGAGCGTGCGGTCCAAGGCGGGGTTCTTCATGGGGATCGTCCGCAGGCTGGAGAGGGACCAGCAGGGTGGCGGCGGCGGCGGCAGGGGCGGGGGGCGCGGGGGCTACGGCGACCGCGGAGGTGAGAAGCGAGGTGTTTTTTTTTTTCGGGGAGAGGGGCGGGGAACGAGGGAGCGACGAAACGGCGATGGCGGGAAAAAAAGGGCTCTCTCTCATTCTCTTTCTCTTTCTCTTCCTCTTTCCATTCTCGTAAATAAAAACAGGATACGGAGGAGGAGGCGACCGCGGCCACTATGGCGGCGGCGGCGGCGACCGCTACGGAGGCGGCGGCGGCGGCTACGGCGGAGGTGGAGGGTGAGTTTTCGTCCTTTTTGTTTTAGCCCCTTCTTTAAAAAAAATGTTCTTTCTCGGCCAAAGCTCGCTTTCCTCTTCTTCCTCACTTATCTCTCTATCTCTCCCTCGCTCGCACACAAAAACAGCTACGGCGGCGGCGGCTACCAGCAGGGCGGCGGCGGCTACGGAGGCGGCGGCTACCAGCAGGGCGGTGGCGGCTACCAGGGCGGTGGCGGCTACGGAGGGTGAGTTTTGGTTGCGAAAAGAGATGGGAAAGATGAGGAGGAGGAAGAGAAAAGACAGCGACCGACATGTGTTGTGCTCATGATCGATTTTCCCTTTAATCTCTTCCAAACTCTACACCCACAAAACAGCGGTGGCGGCTACGGTCAGCAGGGCGGTGGCGGTGGCTATGGCCAGCAGGGCGGCGGCGGCGGGTGAGTTTATCTTATTTCCCGTTCTCTCCTTGGTGCACAGCGAAAAGCGAAAAAAAACGAGTCTGCACGCGAAAAACTTAAAAACAATGATTCGAACCCATTATTTTTCCTTTTTCCCGCTAACTTGCGCCGTTGTTTCCCCTTCTTTCTTTCTTCTTTACTTTTCTTTGCCCGCAACAGTTACTATGGTGGAAGCGGAGGGGGCTACTACCAGGGAGGAGGCGGTGGCGGGTGAGTCCAGAAAACTCCTTTTGATTTTCGTTTTTTGCGTTCTCGGCCGTTGGTTTTGGTCATCGTTTCGTCCTCTTCTTCTCACCCTTCCTTCCCTCTCTCACTTGTTTAACCTTCGTTTCTCTCCCCAACAGCTACAGCGGCGGCGGTGGCTACGGACAGCAGCAACAGGGAGGCGGCGGCGGCTACGGAGGCCGCTAGGCGACGCGACGCTTCTTTTGCCCCTACTGCGACAAAGAGAAGAAGAGAGGGAGAAGAGAGAAAAGAGAAAAAAAACTTGCGAGCGCGCGAGCGAGCCCCGACCGCTGCTGCTGCCTCTGCACCTTTCCGCTGCCCCCCGCGTGGATTCTCTTTCTCTTCTCTCCCTCCCCCCCATCTCTCTCTCTTTCTGATGTCACAGATATTATAAATAAACCGCCTCCATTTGTCGTCGTCGTCTTCTTCTTCAATAAAAAAGAGAGAGAGAAAAAAAAGAGCGAGCGCGAGCACGTGGCGCCGCCCGGCTGCACTGCTTTTTCTTTTTGCTGCTCTTTCTTCTCGTGCTGCTGCTTCCCGACGCTGCCGTGCTTCCGACCTTCTTCTTCTCGTTCTGTTGCTGCTGCTGCTTCTGACGCTGCTGATGCTGCCGATTCTGTCGCTGCGATCTCGCCGTCGTCATCATCGTTCGTCGTTCGCCGCCGCGCGGGTCGAAGAGAGCTGCTTTTTGCTTTTGCACGCTTTTTCCCCCCAAACAACAACAAAAACAACCAATCCACCAAACAGGGCCTTCGCAAGAGAGAGAGAGAGAGAGGTAAAAAAAGTGGGATTCAATGAGACCAATGAGAGAGAAAGAGAAGTTTTTTTTTGTTCGTGCTGGAGTTCGTTTTTTTTTTTTTGCAAACAAACAGGGAGAGAGAAGACAAAAAACATTCACTTTGGGTCCGGAGCCAGCAGCTTCTGCAGCCGCGCCACCTTCTCCGTGTCCCCCGTCCTCGCCGCCACTTGCAGCTCGATCCGCAGCAGCTCCTGTCTCTTCATGTCCTCCTTCTTGCCCGCGTCCGAGTACTTGAGCGCGTTGTACGCCTCCTTGAGCCTCTCGGCGGCCTCGTCCTCGCGCCGCTTCCTCGCCTCGGCGCGCCGCGCCGCCTCGTCGTCGGCGGCGCTGACTGGGGCCTCCCCTCCTTCCCCTTTCCTCCTCTTCCTCGCCTCCTCCTTCTCCCTCTCCTGCTGCCACGCCGCCAAATCGTAGTATTTCCTCGAGGGCAGCGTGGCGGTGTTGAAGTCCTCGACAAAAGTCTTCCAGAGCTCGGTCTCCTCCCACTTGGCCAGCGCTTCCATGCTGGCCACCTTTTTGACCTCCGAGCACCAGCTGAAGAACTCGGAGCGCTTGAGCTCGGCGTCGTGGGGGTTCTCGGCGCGGAGGAGGCCGTGGGAGCCGTACTGGGAGGTCAGGGATGCCGTCGTCGGCGGCTTTGCTGCCGTCGCTGTCGCTGCTGCTGCGGCCTTTTTGGCCCTTTTCTCGCCGCCGCCGCCGCCGCTCCCGTCGGTGTCGCTGCCGCTGTCGCTGTCGCTGCTCCGTCGCCGCTTCTTCTTCTTGCTCTTCTTGTCTTCCTTCTTGCTGTGCCTCTTGCTGTGCTTTTTGGAGTCCTTCTTGTGCTTGGAGCGGCGGTGGCGGCCCTTGCGGTCTTCGTCGCTGCTGCTCCCATCGTCGTAGCTCGACGAAGTCGACGGCTTCGTCTTCTTCGCTCCGTCGCCGCCATCATCCCTCGTCTTGAAAAGCTTATCCAGCTCCCTGCCCTTGTCCGCCAAAAACTCCCTGACGATCGCCTCGGCCTCGCGCGCGTCGGAGCCCGGGGCGGCGGAGGCCGCGAGCGCGAGCACGGACAGGGGCACCTTCGGCGAAGACCCAGAGCTGAAGATCGCATGCAGCCTCGCCAGCGTCTCTTCTTCGAGAGCCCGCGCTCGCGCCTCGGCGTGGCGCTCGACGAGCGAGAGCCCGCGCGTGTCGGCGGCGCCCAATGAGCCGCGCGTGAACTCTACCGGTTCGGCGGCCATCGTGACAGGTGGAGAGCGAGAGAGATGAGAGATGAGAGGTCTGTTTTTTTTTTGGTTTTCTAATTTTTCATCCTTTTTTCACCCTCTCTCTCCCCCGCTCGCTCTTCTCCCTTTCCCCCCTCACGCCGCCGCCCTCCGCGCGCGCTTGGGCCTGCTCGGCCTGCTCGCGTCCTGAGCCCGGGACCCCTTTCCCTTGGTCTCGTCGGGGGTCTTGGGAGGAGCAGCAGCGGCCAAGGCTTTCTTGCTCTTTTGCTTCTTCCCTTTTGCGGCTGCTGCCGCTGCTGCTCCCTCAGCGGCCTTTCGCGCTCGCCCGCTGCCGCTGGCCTCTGCCGCCTCCGCTCCCGACGCCTTTATCTCCTCCTCTGGCCCCTCTGCTTCTTCTTCTTCCTCTTCTTCTTCTTCTTCTTCTTCTTCTTCCTCGAGATCCGGCTCGGGAACGGTCTCGTGCTCGCCCTTCGTCGCCAGCGCCCTCGCGACGGAGAGCTTCTTCCCCTCGAGGTGCCTCCGGAGCGCCGCCGGCGTCGCGCTGATGATGTGGCACGTCAGCGAGCAGTACCACTTCCCCTCGAAGTTCCTCGACTTGGTCAGCAGCGGGGGCTCCCCGGAGGAGGCGGCGAGCTGCTCGCACTCGTCGGCGTCGGCGGCGCGGCGGGTGTACTTGGCGCCGCTGTGGAGAGTATTAGTTTAGGGAGGTCGAGGTCGAGGTCGAGGAGGTTGAGGAAGATGAATTCGAGGCGGCGGCGGCGGCCTGCTTTTGCGATGCTTCATTTTGCTTGGCTTGACTTTTCGCTTCAATTGCCCTTCTCTTCAACTCATTTTTTTCCTTTAGGAAGCTCCTGTCGCTCTTATCGAGGCCACTAGAAGCAGCTAGTCCCGATTCGAGAAAATTGAAAAGAGAAAACGAGTCTTTCTTCTCTCTCACCTGACATGCGCAGAGACGACGGCCTCGTCCGCCTTCATCACGTGCCCCGTGAGCGAGCACTTGAGCCTTCCGTCGGGCTGGGAGACGAGGCGGCGCCCCGGGCCGCGCAGGAGCGCAGCCAGGGCTGGGGAGGGCTCGGCGGCCGTCATTTTCTTCTTTCGATTTCGACACGCGTCGAGTTTTTTTTCTTTTCTTCGAGTTGTTTTGATTTTTTGAGGCAAGGGCAGCGTCGAGCAGCGTTAGCACTCTCTCTTTTTTCACTTTTCTTTTTCCTCTTCTCCTTCCTCTTTTCCCTTTTCCCCTCGCCATCAAACTCTTCTTCTCTGCCGCCATGGCCTCCATGTCGAGGGTCCTCACCGCGTCGACGGTCGCCGCCGCGCCTGCCGCCGCACGCACCAACGCGGCCCGCCGCGCCCTCGCCTCCTCCGCGACCGCGATGCCGACGTCGACGATGCCGTCGAAGAAGATCGCATCTGGCTCTTCTTCCCCGCTCGCCCGCCTCGCAGCTGCTGCCTCGGTCCGCTCCGCCTCCTCCTCTTCTTCGGCGGGACGCCGCATCTCTTCTGTCGCTACGCGGTGAGTGATTGCTGGGCTCAGTTGGCCCGCTAGCGAGTGTCGAATTCCAGGAGGAGAGACGCTCTCTTCTGGCCGCCTCCCTAGTTTTTTTTTGCTTCTTTCTTCTTCGCTAGCTCGCTTCTCCCCAATTCGCCCATTCTTCTCCGTGTTTGTTTTCCTTCTCTTTCTCCTCCAGAAGGGCTCGAAAGATGTCGCGTTGTCGCCGCAGATGGCGATGCGATTGCGAAATGCGGCAGCCACGGAGCGACGGCTGCGGGATCGAAAAGAGGTGCAGCGACGACGGAGAAAAAGCTCGACGCTCTCTTCTCGACCTCTTCTTCCCTCTTCTTCTTCTTCTTCTTCTTTTTCTTCTTATCTCTCTCTCTCCCTCCCTCCAAACCTCTCCAACCCTCTCTCGCTCTCTCAAAACACAGCGCCTCCGCTGCTCCCACCGCCACCCGCACCGCCCTCATCCCCCCGCACGGCAACGGCGACGCCCTCGTCGACCTAATGCTCAAGGACGACGCTGCCAAGGAGGCCGCGAGGGCCCGGGCCACCAAGACCGTCGAGCTCTCAGACCGCGGCGCGTGCGACGTCGAGCTGCTCGTCGTCGGCGGGTTCTCCCCGCTCAGGGGCTTCATGGACGAGCGCGAGTACACCGCGGTGGTCCAGACCATGCGCCTCCCCGACGGCCTCCTCTTCGGCCTCCCCGTCGTCCTCGACACCGATGACGAGTCCATCAAGGAGGGCGACGTCCTGCTCCTGACGTACAGGGGGCAGGAGCTCGCGACGCTCGACGTCTCGAGCAAGTGGGCGCCGGACAAGCCCGTCGAGGCGAGGCAGTGCTACGGGACCACGTCGATCGAGCACCCGGCCGTGCAGATGATCGCGATGGAGCGCGGCAGGTACTACCTGGGGGGCGAGGTCAAGGGCCTCGCGCTCCCCAAGCGCGCGTTCCCCTGCGCGAGCCCGGCCGAGGTGCGGGCGGCGCTGCCCGTCGGCGAGGACGTGCTCGCGTTCCAGTGCCGCAACCCCATCCACCGCGCTCACTACGAGCTCTTCACGCGCGCTCTGGACGCGCCGAACGTCTCCAAGGGAGCGGTCTGCCTCGTGCACCCCACCGTGGGCCCGACGCAGGACGATGACATCCCGGGAGAGGCCCGAGTGCGCACCTACGAGGTCCTGAAGGAGGAGGTCGGCAACCCGAGGCTGCGGTGGGCGTACCTGCCCTACTCGATGCACATGGCCGGTCCCAGGGAGGCGGTGCAGCACATGGCGATCAGGAAGAATTACGGGTGCACGCACTTCATCATCGGGAGGGACATGGCCGGGTGCAAGTCGTCGCTGTCTGGTGAGAGGAGAGGAAGTTTTTTTGTACTTTTTATTTCCACCACTTTTTTGGGGGGGTAGGGGGGGGGGCCTCTCGCTTCTTCTTTCTTCTCCTTCCTGACCTCGACAAATTTCTATTTTTGACAAAAAACGAATAAAACACCAGGCGACGACTTCTACACCCCCTACGAGGCCCAGGACATGGCCCGCCGCGTCGCGCCCGAGCTCGGCATGGACACGGTCCCCTCGCTTAACATCACATACACCGAGGAGAAGGGCTACGTCACGGCCGACGTCGCGGAAAAAGAAAACCTGCACCAGCTTAAGCTTTCGGGCACGAAGTTCAGGCAGCTGCTGCGGTCCGGGGCGGACATCCCGGAGTGGTTTGCGTTCAAGTCGGTGGTGAAGGTGCTGAGGGAGACGTCGTAAGGAGATTCGAGGAGAGAAGGGAGGAAGGCGTTGAAAAAGAGGAGATTTTGTTTAGTTTTTTTGAGGTTCTCGAGAGAGAAAGGAGAGGTCGTTCGCTTTCAGCCGCGCCAACTCCCCGAGAGAGAGAGAGAGAGATCTGTTCTTGAAAGTTAGAATTCTTTTCCCTTTGTCAAAATCGTCTTTCGTTCTATTTTTGCCCGTGATCGCATCGAACGAGAAGAAGAGAAAGAGAAAAGAGAGCAAGAAGGGGGGAAAAGCATGAATGTTTTTCTTTGACTCACACTTTTTTACTCTCTCTCTCGCGCGCGCGCACGTGCGCTCTCTCTGTTTCCCCACCTGCGCTCTCTCTCTCAACTCCCTCTCCCTGAGCCAAATCTCTCTCTCTCTCTCTCTCTCTCTTCTCTCTCTCCGAGATAAAAAAACAAATCAGAGCTCCCCGGGAGGGACGACCTCCTCCCTCGAGTCCACGGCCTCCTCGACCTCGACAGTCGCGATCTCAAACTCCTTCTCCTTGGAGCGCTCCTCCCCAAGCACCCTGACCCTCTCTGCCGCGAGCCACTCCGCGTACTCCTCCCTCGACGCTCGCCAGCTCCTCCACGACTCCATCGCCGCCCTGCGCTCGGCCACGATCTCGGCGTCCGCCTCGTGCAGGAGCGCTGCGTCCTCCTCCTCGTAGGCCCGCGCGTACTTCTTCAGGTTGCGCTCGATGGCCCTCTCTGCCTCCGGGCTGAGCAGCGTGGGCGGCCTCGGCCGCCAGAGGAACTGGTAGAAGCACTCTTTGGCGGCGGCGTAGAGCGGCCTGCCGTTGAAGGCCCAGACCTGTTTGGAGGAGAAGTATGAGAAGGAGAAGGAGAAAAGAGGGGAGTTTTTTTTTGGGGGGGGGGGGGTGAGTTTTTTTCTTCAGACGTTTTCCCAAATCTCTCACCTCGCTCTCTCTCCCGCCTCTCTCTCCACGAACCAAAAAAAAAAAGCCTTCTCTTATCTCACCTTGTACCCGTTCTCCATCTGGTGCACGCTCGTCACGCTCGTCGCCACGTATCGCCCAGTCGGGTCCCAAGAGACGTCGGTGGCCATGAAATGCTCGCCGGCCGACAGCGCGTCGCCGGCGTCGGCGTCGACGAAGCTCAGCTGGCCGTTCATGTTCTTGAGTCCCGCAAGGAGCACGAAGCGGCCCGAGGGGGACCAGAAGAGCGCGTTCGCCTGCTGTCCGGGAAGCGAGCACGCGAGCGCGACGCCTGAGACGCCCGCCTTGGAGGAGCCGGCCATATCGTAGATCGAAAAGGTCGGCTTGCCAGCCGAAGCGTTGCCTCCGCCGCCGCCGCCGCCGCCGCCCGTAGACTCCGACACATGCAGCACGCCAAATCGCGTGCCCGAGGGCTCCCAGCCAAAGTCGACCATGGCCTCGGTCTTGGCCAGATCCAGGACCTCCATCGGGACCGATGCGGCCGCGGAGGAGCCGGCGGAGGTGGAAGCGACGAGCGCGTCGTCGAAGGTGAAGAGCTCGAGGTTGGTGAAGGTCGACTTGCGCGTCTTGGTGAAGCGCGCGACCTCGACGGCGAGGTAGCGGCCCTTGGGGTGCCAGTAGCTGTTAAGGGGATGCAAGGGAAGAGAGAAAGAGAAGAAAAGAGAAAAAAAGAGAAGAGAAGAAAAGAGAAGAGAAGAGAGTGAGTTTGTTTCTCCCCCCTCTCTCGACCTCGGCGCGCGCCTCCTCTCCAAAAAGGGGGGAGGACAAAATCTCACCCTCGCACGCGCGACACGGAGAACAGCTGCTTCTGCCTCAGCTCCACCCTGTCGGGAAGCCTCGTCAGCGCGATCCTGGCCGGGACCTGCTGCTGCTCGTTGCCCTGCTGGTAGGTCCACAGGATCGGCGCGGAGGGCGACCACTGGAAGTCGACGACGCCCTCGAGCTTGAGCGACCGCTTGTCGAGCAGGCCCATGCCGGGCGCCTCGTAGACGGAGACCGCGCCCCTGCCCAGCCTCGCGACGAACCTGTCCTCGTCGGCGCGGGCGGTCCCGGGCGCGCACCCGGCCCACTTGAACAGCGGCCAGCCCGGGCCGCCCCCCGGGGCCTGCGAGGAGCCGACCGCGAACTCGTCGGCGCCGCCCTCGAATGTGCGCAGCTTGCGCCCCGTGCGCACGCAGAAGAAGTTGATGGTCACGCGCGGCTTCTCGCGCGGGCCGCCCGGCTCCGCGGCGGAGTAGGTCACCAGGTACTTCTCGGCGGGCGAGAAGTCGACGCGCTGGACGCCCGCGTGCGCGAACCGGCGCAGGCGCGAGAACTCGGGCCCGCCCCAGAGCGCGACGCCCTGCCGGTGCACCGTCGCGAGGTACGAGCCGCGCGGCGACCACAGCACGAAGCGGTCCGACCAGAACGGCCGCGAGTGCGCGACCTCGGCCGCGAGCCTGGGCGCGTCGCTCCAGGAGACCTCGGTCTCGTCGCCGAAGCGCGCCACGAACTGGTCCCGCCCGCGGCGGTCGAGCAGCCAGCTCTGCAGGTTGGGGCCCGGCTCGAAGCCGCGCGGCGCGGGCGGCTCGTAGGCGTCGGGCACGGCCTGGAACCGCGCGACGTCGTCGAAGCTGTTGACGCTCAGCGCGTGGGCCTTGTCGAGCTTGTAGCCGTCGGCGTGGGCGACGGCCGCGGCGGCCTCGGCGGGCGTCTCGAACTCTACGAACGCGAAGCCCTTGGAGAGCTTCGTGCCCTCGTCGACGGGCATCGTGAGCCCCGCGCCGTCGTCGCCGCCGGCGATCCGGCCGACGGCGGAGAGGACCTTTTTGACGACGGCGCAGAGCTTTTCGTACTTCTCGGGGGGCACCTGGGGGAGGTTGTCGACCACTGGGAGAGGTAAGTTTATTTTTTTGGGGGGGGGGCGGGGCGGGGGGGGCAAGAGGAGGAGAGAGAGCGAGGGAGAGGAAAGGGGGTGAGAGAAAGGTTTAAGAAGAAGACGAGAGAGGAAGAAAGAAAAAAACTCGCTCCCCCGTCGTCGACGGCGGCGGCTGAGAGATTCGATGCGGCGTTTGCTCCTCGCGTTCCTTTTCTTTTCAGGTCCTCAAACTACCACTGGGCATAGAGCTCGACGCGATCTATAGCCTCGAGGGATCGAAAAGACCAGTAAAAGCAGTGACAGGGAGAATCGAGCGTCACGCGATTGAGTCGTCGCTGTCTTCTTCCTCCATCGATCGACCGACGCCTTGTTTCTTCTCTTCCTTTTGCTTACCGATCACGCGGCCGAAGCCAGTCTCGGGCCCTTCCTCGTCGTCTCCCGCGTCGTCGTCGCCGCTCGCGATGCCCATGTCCTCGCCCTCGGGGAGCATCACGTCGTCCAGGTCGAAGCCGCCGAGGGGGAAGCCCTTGGGCTGGCCCTCGTACAGGCGCTCCTCGGCTGGCGTGAGCGGGGCGAATGACGGGCCGGTGCCGCCGCTGTCGCCGCCGTCGCGGCCGCCTCGGCCGCCTCGGGAGAGGCCGGCGGGCGCCATGCTTTCCTTCTTTTTTGCTGTGAAGCGCGAGAGCGTTCGAGAGAGAAGGTCTCGCTCTCGCACTCGCGCGTGTCGCGTTCTCCCTTTCTCCGAGGTGAGAGAGAAGGAGCTGAAAAGCAGAGTCTCTTCTTCTTCGATCGAAAAGTGGGAGAGAACGGAAAGAGCGACTTCGACGGCACTATTTCTATCCGCCGTCGTCGCCCGAGGAAGTTGAGAGGGAGGAGGGCGTTGAGAGAGGAGGGGCGTTGGCCACCTCTCTCGTTCCCGATCAACTCTGTCAAATCGGTATGATGGCTCGCACTGCGAGCCCTCGGATAGCCGCGGCCGCTGCGGCCCTGGCAAAGGCGACGCCGCGAGTTTTGGTCTTTCGACCGCCGAGGCCATCGACGACACCGAAGCACCATCTCCCTCCAGCCGCTTCGCTGCTGCCCCGTGCTCTCCCCGTCACTTGCTCCTATGTCGGAGAGGGTTTTGTTCCCTTGGCCTCTGCAAGGCGGTGAGTGGCTTTAGTGCCAGTCGGAGCTATCTGGCTTGAGACGTTTTTTTTTCTTCAACATCCAATTCAGTTTCGTCGCCGCTGCTGTCCTCTCTCTCAACTCAAGGGCGCCCCTCACCTCCTCTCTGTCCTCTTTCTCTCCTCTCAACTCAACCACCTCCACCAACAGCAGGCAGCGCGCTGTCGTCTCCTCCCCGGCCCTGGGAAAGGACAGGCTCGTCCTCGTGACGCTCAGCGATGACGAAGACGATGAGCCGGAACGCGTCTCTTCTGCTTCCTCCGCTGCCTCTTCCTCCTCCTCCTCTCCTCCGACCTCGACGAGCAGCGACAGCGGCGGCAGCGGCCTCTCCCCGGCGACGTCGCGGCCGCCGCCGCCGCCCCTTCTCTCCCCGAGGAGGAGACGCAGCAAGAAGCCACTGGTGATCCTTTTTGGGTGGCTCGGGGCCCGCGCCAAGGACCTCTCCAAGTACTCCGAGGCGTGGCAGGTAAAGAGAGAAAGAAGGGGAGAAGGAGAGAGAGAGAGAGAGAGAGAGAGAGAGAGAGAGAGAGAAAGAGAGAGAGAGAGAGAGAGAGAGTGAGAGAGAGAGAGAGAGACGAAAAGGAAAGAGAGAGAGTTTTTTCCTCTATTTTTTCCAACTATTTTCGCTTTCAAAAAAAAAAAAAAAAAACTCCTCTCTCTTAGGCCCACGGACACGACACCCAGACTGCCCGCCCCCCTCTCGCCGCCGTCCTTTTCCCTCCGTTCGCGTCCCGCGCGGCCGATTCCGTGCTCTCCCTGGCCCGACAAGCCCTGTCGGAAGGAGGAGGAGAGGGAGGAGAGGGAGACCAAAGGGCGATAGTAGCGCACGTCTTTTCAAACGCGGGCTTCCTCTTCTCCGGAACCTGCCTCGCCCGGGAGGCGCAGGAGGGGCGGCGGCGGGAGGATCCTGACCTTCTCTTCCGCTCCAGGCTCCGCGGCGTCATCTTCGACTCGTGTCCCGCGAGGGTCGACGAAGACATGGCGCTTCGCGGGATCTCCGCGGCCGCCAGGGGCGTCCCCGCGGCGAGGGCAAAGGCAAAGGCGGCGGGGGAAGAAGAAGCGGAGGCGGAGGAAGAAGGAGGGCCGTCGACCTCGACCTCGACCTCCTCTCCTCACTCGATCCTCTCCCCTCCTCCGCTCCCGAGTTCTCCCCAAAACTCGACCGCTTCCCTGCGCGATTCGGCGCTGAAGCTGGCCCTGCGCGCCTTCCTGCGCTCGGGGCCCATCGAGAGGGCGATGGAGGCCGCTTGGCGGGCCTGGGAGGGCCCGTCGAGCGACGACGGCGGCGGCGGCGGCGGCGGCCGCGAGAGGGATGGGACTTCTCCGCCCCCTCCCCCCTCCTGCCCCCGGGTCTACGCGTACTCCCTGACCGACGCGCTGATTCCTCCCGGGAGCGTGGAGGAGGTCGCCGCTGCGGCCGCGGCGAGGGCGGAAGAGAGGGAGAGGCAGAGGCAGAGCGAGGGAGGGGGCGCAGCCCCGTCGCCGCCTCTCCTGCCGGCCGTCTCGCTGCGCCTCTTCGACTCGCCGCACTGCGAGCACCTCCGGCGGCACCCGCGGGAGTATCTTGAGCTCATGGAGAGCTTCTCCCGGGCAATAGAAGAGGAGGAAGATAAAGAGGAAGACGCGATTCTACAGGTGTAAAAAAAAGTTGGAACGAAACGGAGAAATCTCAGAGGAACCTCCGCCGCCGCAGCGCCAGAAAACAGAGCGCCCCCACCGCCGCTCCTCCCAAGTGCCCCGCATGAGCGACGCCTCCTCCTCCCCCTCGCCCGTACCTCCCATCGATGTCCCTCCACGCCCCCAGCACATCTTGAAAGACGAAAGCGGCCCCGAGCAGCGCCGCCGGCACCGGGAGGATGCCCCACAGCAAGACGGTCGACGTCGGCCACGTCAGGCAAGAGAGCGCGACGACGCCGTTGACGGCGGCGCTGGCGCCCAAAGCCCCGGGGGAGCGCTGGACGCAGGCCCTGCGGTGGGGGCTGCCGGGGGGGAGGGAGAGGCAGGGCCAGGCCGCCGCGGCGCAGTGGGCGAGGGCGCCGCTGTCGAGAGAGGGAGGTTCGAGAGAGAAGGAGAAGGAGAAAGAGAAGGAGAAAGAGAAAGAGAAGGAGAAAGAGAAGGAGAAAGAGAAGGAGGAAAAAGAGTGAGTTTTGGGGGGGCCCGGTCCCGGAACCTCTCTCCCCGGCCCCTCTCGGCGCAAAAGAAAAGAGAGAAAGTGTGAACTCACCCCGCCCCCGCCGTCAGGTACAGGGAAAGCAGCGCCCTCCCCCCCAGCGCCCGCCCCACGGTCCTCCCGAAGAAGAACAGAGACACCATGTTGACGAGCAGGTGAGACGCCCCGTCCCTGTGCGAGAACGCCGAGGTGAGAACGGTGTGGAGCCGGCCCTCGGAGAGCGCGGCGGCCGAGACGACGAGGTGCCTGCGGGCGAGGACGGGATCGGCCACCTGCCACAGCGCGTAGACGCCGACGTTGAGCCCGATCAGCGAGTAGAGGACGGCGTCGCTGTCGAGTCCCCCCGGTCCCTTTTTGCCGAAGAAGAGGCGCTGCAGCGTCGACTCCCTCCGCGGGAAGTCGAGGTGCGAGCGGCGGAACGGAGAAGAGAAGGGGAGAACGACGGAGGAGGAGGCGCACCTCGTTGCCGTCGCCGCTGCTGCTGCCGCGGAAAAGGAGGAGGAGGAGGGGGAGGGGGAGGAGGCAAACAACGTCGAGGTCGGTGATCGCCCATAGCGACCCAGGGATCGATTCATCGGCGCCGCGCTTTGCCGAGCTGCGACGCTCAAGGTCTTCTTCCAAAGTAAAGAGGATGTCAAGATCGAAGCAGGGACAGCATTTGAAGCTTCCAGGCCCCTCGCGGCCGCGCTGGCCGCGGCGCGAAACATGGAGAAAAAAGACGAGAGAAAAGTGATTTCTTTTCGTCGACCTCGACCTCAACTCTCGGCCTTTTTTTTATAATTTGAGACAAAGAAAGGGGAGAAAGAGGGGAAAAGAGACCTCGTTGCACAAGTAGAGGAGCGGAAGAAAAAGAAATAAGAAAGCACAGCATGATTTTCCGACGCTCGCTCTCTCGCGCGTCTCCCACGCCAAGAGATTAAAAAAGTCATTCAAAAGCTCTCTTTTTTTCTTTTTCTCCCCCCCACTCACCACTCCAACAATCTCTCTTTCTTTCCTTTCTCTCCCTTTCTCTCTTTTTTCTCTACGTTAATATTCTCATCTCTTCTCTTCTTTTTTTCCCTAAAGAGGAGGGGTGAAGAAGGCGCAGGCTTTAGTTTGAGGGGAGAAGAACTCTCCGGGGTCACGACTCAAACTCTCTCAAGAAGGAAAGAAGAAGAGGAAGAAGAAGAAGAAGAAGAAGAAGAAGAAGAAGAAGAAGAAGAAGAGGAAGAAGAAGAAGAAGAGGAAGAAGAAGAGGAAGAAGAAGAGGAAGAAGAAATTGTGTCGCCGTCGTCTCGCCACCCCCCCACACACAGATTTGTCTCCCTCCAAAACCAAAACAATTAGCAGTGTTCATTCGTTGTTATCTATATCCCCCCCCCGTGCGCGTAAGAGGACCATAAGTAAAAAAGGGGTAAAACAGAAGTGGTTGTTGTTATTTCTCTCTCTTTTGTCGCGCGCCGCAGTGCGACGAAAAAAACCCGAAACTCATAAGTCATATTTTCGACCCATTCCTTCAAGCGGCGACCTCGCCTCCTGCGAGCTCCTCCTCGTCGTCGACCCCGTCGTCGGCCCCGGCGTCCTGGTACTGCTGGTACTCGCTCACCAAGTCGTTCATGTTGGACTCTGCCTCGGTGAACTCCATCTCGTCCATCCCCTCGCCCGTGTACCAGTGCAGGAACGCCTTGCGGCGGAACATCGCCGTGAACTGCTCCGAGACGCGCTTGAACATCTCCTGGATCGCCGTTGAGTTGCCGATGAAGGTCGCGGCCATCTTGAGCCCGCGCGGCGGGATGTCGCAGATCGATGACTTGACGTTGTTCGGGATCCACTCGACGAAGTAGCTCGAGTTCTTCGACTGCACGTTGAGCATCTGCTCGTCGACCTCCTTGGTCGACATGCGGCCGCGGAAGAGGGCCGAGGCGGTGAGGTAGCGGCCGTGGCGCGGGTCGGCGGCGCACATCATGTTCTTGGCGTCGTACCTGAGGTTTATTTTGAGAGTTTTTTTAGGTTTTTGAGAAGGAAAAATAGTTGAGTTTTTTTTTTGGTTCGACAGGGGGGGGGGGGACGCTCTCAAAACTTTTTCAAAAACAAAAACAAAACTACTCACATCTGCTGCGTCAGCTCCGGCACCGACAGCGACCTGTACTGCTGCGAGCCGCGCGACGTCAGCGGCGCGAACCCGACCATGAAGAAGTGCAGGCGCGGGAACGGGATCAGGTTGACCGCGAGCTTGCGCAGGTCCGAGTTGAGCTGCCCCGGGAAGCGCAGGCAGCAGGTCACGCCCGACATGACCGCCGAGATCAGGTGGTTGAGGTCGCCGAACGTGGGCGTGGTCAGCTTGAGCGTGCGGAAGCAGATGTCGTAGAGCGCCTCGTTGTCGAGCACCATGCACTCGTCGGCATTCTCGACGAGCTGGTGCACCGAGAGCGTCGCGTTGTACGGCTCGACGACGGTGTCCGAGACTTTCGGCGAGGGCACGACGGAGAATGTCATCATCATGCGGTCCGGGTACTCCTCGCGGATCTTGCTGATCAGCAGCGTGCCCATGCCCGAGCCGGTCCCGCCGCCCAGCGAGTGCGAGACCTGGAAGCCCTGGAGGCAGTCGCAGCACTCGGCCTCCTTGCGGACGACGTCGAGCACCGAGTCGATGAGCTCGGCGCCCTCGGTGTAGTGCCCCTTGGCCCAGTTGTTTCCGGCTCCGGTCTGTTTTTTTTTTTCGATGGTGTTGAGGGAGAGAGAGAGAGGGAGAGAACAGAGAGAGAGTGGGAGACAAGAGGAGGGGCAGGGGAGGAGGGGCAGAGGCCGCCCGGAGAGAAAGGGAAAGAGAAGAAGCAGAAGTAGAAAGAGTGGGAAAAAAAGAAATTGTCGCGGCTCTTCCTCTCCCGCACGTTTTCTTCAGAGTCGGGTCGGGTCTCGAAAGAAAGAATGAAAACATGTGAAAAATGAAACAACCAACCTGGCCGAAGACGAAGTTGTCGGGGCGGAAGATCTGCCCGTAGGGCCCCGAGCGCACCGAGTCCATGGTTCCGGGCTCGAGGTCGAGGAGCACGGCGCGCGGGACGTAGCGACCTGGGGGGGGAAAAACGAGTTTTTTTTTTTTTTTTTGCAAGGAAAAGGGATGAGAGAGAGAAAGAGAGAGCTGAGCCTGGGTGTTGCGGCGTCGAAAAACCTCGAAGAAGGAGAAAAAGAGCTGCGCGCTCGCGCTCGAGCTTTTGCTGCTTTCGCCTTTTCTTCTTTCTTCTTCCCGTCGCACGCAGCGTGCCGCGCTCATGCTGATCGTGCAGAAGACAAAAGAGAAGAGACGGCGTCCTTCTCTCTCCTCGAACAAAGCAGCAGCACACAACGCCGCATCGCATCTTGTTGCTCTAGCTCGCGAGGGCGGGAAAACGAGAAAAACTCGTTGCCAAAAATAGAAACCGTTTTTTCCTCTCTTTCTTTTCTCCAACTCACCGCCGGTCGCTTCGTTGAAGTAGACGTTGACGCGCTCTAGCTGGAGGTCGGAATCGCCCTCGTAGGATCCTGTTTTTGAGAGAAAGCGAGAAGACAGGAGAAGAGAGGAGGGGAGGCAAAGAAGAGGTCGGGGTTTTTGAGTTTTTTTCTTTCTTTCCGTCGCAAGTCTGTTCGTCTTCGGCTCGCTCGCTTCGACTGCCGCCGATGGCATCGAACACTTTTTTGCCGCACTCGCAGTGCCTTTCGCGCCGTTTCGCCTCGCGTTTCTCGCGCGCAAGGCCGCATCTTAACGTCTCGAGGTCGATCGGAGCGAGAGAGAGAGTAAGGAGCCTTGGAGCTGCACCCAGAGAGGCGGGCTAGGTGCTTCTTTTTCTCGTCTAAGAAGGGCGCGAAACCAAAAAAAGAAGAAAACTTCAGGGGAAAAAACAAAACGCACCGGTCGGGGAGACCCCGTGCTCGTCAGAGAGCGTCTCCCAGAACTTGGCGCCGATCTGGTTGCCGCACTGGCCGACCTGCAATGCCACAATCTCGCGCATCTTGATGTTGGTTTCGTGTTTGAGAGAGAAGGAGGAAGAGAGGAAGAAGAGGCGAAAAAAGGCCGGGAGGTGGGCAAGGTATTCTCAAAAGGGTGCGAGAGAGAGAGAGAGAGAGAGAGAGAGAGAGAGAGAGAGAGAGAGAGAGAGAGAGAGAGAGAGAGAGAGAGAGGAGAGAGAGAGAGAGAGGCTGCAGAAGTTTTTTTGTGTGTGAAAAAGCGTCGTTGGTCTTCGGCTTCTTTCTGTCATTTCCATTCTCTCGTTGATCGATTGGAACGAAACCTTTCTCTGTCTCTTTTTCTTTCTCTCTCCGATGGCGCTCTCTCTGCGCTGCGTCGACTGCGGCGCCCAGCTCCGCAGCGTCAAGGAAGCGCAGGACCACGGCGATGCCACGGGGCACAGCAACTTTGAGGAGTCTACCGAAGCGATTTTGACGATGGTGCGCGCGAGCGGCGTCTCCTTTCTTCCACTCGCCGACCGCGCCCGGTCTCCTTTCTTCCACTCGCCGGCCGCGCCCCGTCTCTTCCTCTCCAACTCACCCTTTTCCTCCTCCCCCTCTCCCCCCCCCTCCGACAGGTCTGCGCCGAGTGCGGCAAGCCCTGCCGCTCCCAGGTAGAACAGGACATGCACAAGCGCCTCAACCCGGGCCACGAAGAGTTCGTCGACGAGACGGCGGCGAGGGCGGCGGAAATGGACACCGAGGGCCAAGTCGCCGCCGCGCGGATCGCCGCGAGGGAGGCAGCCAAGGCCGCCGCGGCGGCAGACTCCGACGGCGAGGGCGAGGTGGCGGGCGCGAAGAAGAAGTGGGCCGAAAAGGACGAGGCAGCGGCGGCGGCGGCGTTCGTGCCCTCGACCGACCCTTCCACTTTCATCGAGCCCGCGGTCGACGCCGCGGCGCTCGAGTCCCTGCGGCAGATGGGATTCTCTCGCAACAAGGCCGTGCGGGCCCTGCACTTTTCGGGCGGCGGGAGCGAGGAGCACGCGGGGGGAAACGAGGGAGGGGGCAGCGTGGAGGGCGCGGTGGCGTGGCTGGAGGCGAAGGCTGCTTCTTCTTCCTCTTCTTCGGCGGCGGCGGCTACGGCGGCGGCAGATGAGAAGAAGAAAGAAGGCGGCGGCGACGGCGGCGGCGGCAACGGCGGCGGCGGTGGCGGCGGCGGCGAAGGAGAGCCAGAGAAACCTGCTGCCGCGGACCCGGCCGCCCTCTTCGCCGCCCGGCTCGAAGAGCCCCTCCTCCTGCCTCCGGGCCCCCCGCCCAAGCCCAAGCTCTCCAGGGAGGAAGCGGCGGCCAAGGCCGCCGAAATGCTCTCGGCCGCCAAGGCCCGGCGCGCCGCCGAGGAGGCCGCGCAGGAAAAAGAGAGGGAAGCCAACCGCATCCGCGCCGGCAAGGAGCTGCTGCTCGCGAAGCGGAAGGAGGAAGAGCTCGCGGGCACGCGCGCGGCCGAAGCCCGCAGGCTGGAGAAGGAGGAGGCGGAGCGCGCGCGGCTCAAGGTCAAGCTCAAGCTCGAGGAGGACCGCCGGGCGCGGCGCATGGCGCTGGGTCTGCCGCCGGAGCTCTCCGAGGAAGAGCGGGCCGCCGAGGCCGCGAAGGAGGCCGCCAAGGCCGCGGCGGAGGCGGCAAAGAGGCTGCCCGTCAAGCCGGCGTCCTCCCTGGCCAAGCAGCGCGAGATCCTCGTCTTGGTGAAGAAGCACGAGGCCGAGGAGAGGGCCAAGACGTGCTTCGAGACGCTCCTCAAGATCGTCGCCAACGTCGGGACCAACCCGACGGAGCCCAAGTTCCGGAGGCTGCGGCTCGCCAACGCGGCGCTGGACTCCCGCGTGTTCTCGGTGCCCGGCGCGCTGGACTTTCTCGGCCTGGCGGGCTTCGCGAGGGAGGCGGGGGAGGGAGGGGAGGCGCTGCTGGTCCTGCCAGAGGGCAGGGCGAGGCCCGCGGACCTGCAGGAGGTCGCGTCGCTGCTGGACTCGGCGCTCAACAACCCGATGTTTGGGGCTCTGTAGGAGGCCGTTTTTTTCCTGTTCTTATTTTGTTCTTTTGCAGTGCAAATTTAAAAGAAAAGAAGAAGAAATATGTCTCTCCGTCGGAAACGCGCCGTCTGTCCCTCTCTCGGTCGGGGGGGGAAAAAAACCCCAAAAAAGTTCAAAACAAAAAACTCGCTCACTCTCTCTCTTCCCTCTCCGCCTCGTCTCCTCCTCTCTAATAGGACCTCCCCCACAGCGCCCAGTTCTTCGCGGGCTTCCCCGACGCGAAGCACTTGGTCCCCTCGGGCAGCTCGGGCTGCTCGAACGGGATGCAGAGCGTCTTGGCCCCCATCGCGTCGACCGTCGCTGAGCGCTTGCGAACGTCGTCCTCGACCTCCTTCTCGTCGGCCCACGGCGCCAGGCACATGTGCCTCCTGTTCGTTGTTCGTTTTTTTTGTTTTTTTTTTGTTGAGAGAGGAGGAGAGAGAGAGAGAGGGAGAGAGAGAGAGAGGGAGAGAGGGAGTTTTTCTTGTTGAGTTCTTCCCGTCGACGCCGACGACCAAGAAACAACTCGAAAAAGGAAGAAACACAAATTCTCACCTCTCCAGCGCCCCCTCGAACCCCTCCCACGTCTCGTGCTTCTCGAGGCAGGCGTCGAACCGCAGCTTGGCGCGCGAGAACATGTCCGCCTGGACCTGATCGAGGAGGGCGGGGACCCTCGCGGCGAGGTCGTCCCAGGAGACCGTCTCCTTGGCCGGGCCGCTGCCGCCCTCCCCTCCGTCGCCGCCGCCGCCGCCGCCGCCGGCGACGAAGGCGCCGCCGTCGCGGCGCGCGACGACGGCGACCCTCGCCTCCATGTCCCTCGGCCCGAGCTCCAGCCTGAGCGGCACGCCCTTGACCTCCCAGTGGTTGTACTTCCACCCGGGCGTCTTGTCCGACCGGGCGTCCAGCTCGCAGCGCACGCCCGCCGCTTTTAAGATAGCGACCAGCTCTCCTGCTTTCGCGTTGAGGGCGGCGAGGTCTTCAGGTGCCATCTTCGCGTTGACGATGGGCACGGCGACGAGCTGGACAGGCGAGACGAGCGGGGGCATGACGAGGCCCTTGTCATCGCCGTGGACCATGACCATGACGCCGATGGAGCGCGTCGAGAGGCCCCAAGAGTTCTTTCGGGTGGGAAGAGTTTTTGGAGTTTTTTGTTTCGGGTATTTTTTTCTCTCTCGGTGAGATTATGCTGTCTTTCTCTTTCCCCTCTCTCTCTCTCTCTCTCTCTCTTTCTCTCTCGTGCTCTTCCCCGCTTTTCTCTCTCTCTCTATCTCTCCCTAACTCTCTCCTCTCACCTGCCACGCAAACTGCTTCCCACCGTCCTCGGCCTCGAACTCGATGTTGAACATCTTTGAAAAGTTCTGGCCGAGGCAGTGAGACGTTGCGCCCTGGATACCGCGCCCGGCCTCGGGGACGTAGCCCTGGTTTGTTGTTTTGGTTTTCAGAGTTGGGATCGCGGGATATGGATGGATCGGGGGAGGGGGAAGAAGAAGAAGAGAGTGAGCCTGCCTTCACTCGCTGTCGAAATTCAAAAATTTGGAAACTCAAAAAACTCCGAACACGTTCAAAAAAACATCTGAAAAACAAAATCGTTACCTCGACCGAAGTCGTGTACAGGGCTCCTGCAAACTTCTCCGCCTCGGACTTGCGCCCCTCGATCACCGGCACCGCCAGCAGGTCCGTGTACACCCTCGCGTAGAGGTTCAAGATCTCGCGGACCTCGTCCTCGGCCTCCTTGCGGGACCCGAAGGCGGTGTGGCCCTCCTGCCACAGGAACTCCCGCGTGCGGATGAACGGCGTCGGGTGCTTGAACTCCCACCTCACGACGTTTGTCCACTGGTTGAGCCGCAGGGGGAGGTCGCGCCACGAGCGGACCCAGTTGGCGAAGTAGGGGTACCTGAGAAAAGGGGGGGAGGGGAGAGAAAAGAAAAGAAAAGGGAGGGGAGAAAGGAGCGTGAGAAGAAGAGGGAAGAAGAAGAAAAGAGGGGGGAAATTCTTTCGGAAAGGTTTTTAAAATGGAAAAAAAACTCACATCACGGTCTCCGAGGTCGGGCGGATCGCTATCGGGCGGTCGAGCTCCGATTTGCCGGATTTTGTCACCCACGCGACCTCGGCGGAGAACTGGGGTTTTTCGAGAGAGAGAGAGAGAGAAAGAGAGAGGAGGAGAGAAAGAGAGAGGGCGTGAGTTTTTTCGGAGAAAAGGTGGAGACCCCCTCGACCCCCCGAAGAAAGAAGAACGAAAGGAAGAAAAAACCAAAACGACGACGACGACGACATACCCCTTCGACGTGGTCCTTCTCCGTGTTCAGCCTGTCCTCCGTGATAAACAGCGGGAAATAGGCGTTTTTGACGCCGAGCGCTTTGATCTTCGCGTCAAACCACGCGGTGATGGACTCCCACACTGCAAAGGACCACGGCCTCAGGATGTAGCACCCGCTGACGTCGTAGTAGGAAACCATCTCGGAGGCCAGGAGCGCCTCGGTGTACCAGTCTGAGAAGTTGGTGGCCTTGGGCGCCGAGAGGCCGAGCTTGGTCTCCTTCTTCTTGCCCGCGGCGGCGGCGGCGCCGGCTGGGTGTTTTTGGTTTGGGTTTTTTTTTCGTTTTTTTGAGTTTCTCGGGGTCGAGGCGAGGTCGAGAAGAGGAGGATCTTTTCCCGAGCCCTTTTCCCCCTCTCTTCTCCCTTGCAAACTTGCTTCTTACCTCCCTGCGGCGGTTTCTCCTTCTTCTCCTTCTTGGGCTTCTCCTTCTTGGGCTTGGCGGAACCGGAAGCGGCGTCGGACCCGCCAGGAGCTCCTGCGGAGGCACCGGCGGCGGCGGCTTCTTCTTCGCCGACCGAGAGCGCGGCAACCGCCTCGGCGGTTTCCTCCTGCGAGTTTTGAGTTTTCGTTTGGGTTTTGGGGGGGATTCGAGGACGCAGTGAGCTTCAGCGTGACTGTAGCTACCGTGTGGTAGGACGCGCACGGGCAGGAAAACGGAGCAAGGCGAGGCGCGTGAGGTGGAACTTTGAAGGAACGATTGGGCTCGATCGATTCCCTCGATCGAGGCCCTCCATCGACGACATTTCTCTCTTTCTTCCTCCTCTTCTTCCGCTGGTCTCGAGAAGAGGCAGAAAGCTCTCGCGCACGCGCTCACCACTGCAGACATGATGGCGAGGAGCTTCCTCTTCGCGTGTGCTGCGGAGAAGAGAGAGAGAGGGGGGGAGGGGGAACGAAGCCACGAGGCGCGACAGAGAGAGCAGAGTTGGAAAAAAAAGTGCCTTCTTACGTTCGACCTCGACTGCGCGCTCTCTCTCTTTTTTTACAAAAAAAAACTCTTCAAAAACCCAACTTTCACCGCCGCATCTGCTGCTGCTGATGCTGCATATGCTGTTGCTGCATCCTCGCCTGCTGCTGCTGCTGCTGGTACTGCTGCTGCTGCTGCTGCTGGAACTGCTGCTGCTGCTGGTGCTGAGAAGCGGAGCTCGACGGAGAAACGCCCATCTCCGCCATCCGCGCCGCGAGGGCGCTCTTGGCCTCGAGCATCGCCAGGAGTTCGAGCCTGAGAGCCAGCCAGGCGCCGCACGCCGCCCGCGTCGGGTAGGCCGGCCTGCCCGAGGGGAGGCCGCACTCGGCCAGGGCGGCCTCGAGGGCCTTGGCGGCGGCGATGCGGGCCGAGGCGGCGGCGGCGGTGGGGGTCCCGGCGGCGGCGGCCGCGGCGGACGAGGCTGCTCCGGCCGAGGCTGCCGCAGCCGCGCCCGCCCCGCCGGGGGCCAGCGGGCACGCGCCGCCGGCCCTCGCCCTCGCCACCTGCGCAGCGGCGGCCTCCCTGACGCTGGCGGACCTCGAGATCACTCCGGGCCGCGGGCGGTAGGGGCGCGCGTCGGCGTCGAAGAGTGAGGGCGCGCCCCGCGGCGGCGGCGCCGAAAAGTCGAGCGGCGCCAGCAGCGGCAGCTCGTCCGAGGCCCACGGCATCGCCGACGACGCGGCGGCGGCCGCGGCCGCCGCCCGGGCGGCGGCGGCGGCGGCCGCGGCGGCGGCCGCGGCCGCCGGGTCACCGGGAGCGGCGGCGGCGTTCGCGGCGGCCGCGTTCGCGGCAGCGGCGGTGGTGGCGACGGCGGAGGAGGCGGCGGCGTTGGCCGCCGCGGGCCCGCCGGCCGCGGCGGCCGCGGCGGCGGCGGCCGCGGCCGCGGCGGCCGCGGCCTGCGCGGCCCTCTGCGCCTCGGCCTTCCTCGCGGCCTCGATCCCCCTCGCCCGCTCCAGCACCTCGGCCTCCTCGCGCTCCGCCCGGGGGCTCCGCGCCAGCAGCAGCTCGACGGCGGCCTTGCGCTCGCGCTCGTGCGAGGCCGCGTAGGGGGCGCGGACGGCGACGTGGTGCGCGGCGGCGCTCTCGCCGCCCTCTCGCGCGACGAGCAGGGCGCGCGAGATGCCGAAGTAGCGCTCCTTCAGGTCCTCGACCGTGCGGGTCTGGCCTCCGGGGAACTGGGGTACGTTGCAGTGAGAGGGGGGGGGGGTGAGAAAAGAGGAGACGGTGGACACAAGGAGCGACCACGGGGGAAAACGACGGGGGGAGAGCGAGGGGGGAGGGGGGGAGAAAAGAGGAGACGACGGAACGAAGCAGCGACCTCGGGGGGAGTCGGCGAGGAGGCAGCGAGGGGGGAGGGGAAAAAAGGGCCTCCTTTTCTCGACGGACCTTGTACCGGTCGGCGACGACATGGAACCGCAGCCCGAACCGATCGAGCATGTCCAGGAGGTAGTCGGACTCCTCCCTGTCCCAGCCCTGGGCCGGGGGGACCACGGAGGCCCACTCGTCGTCGTCGTAGCGCAGGGCCCTCGGCCGCTTGTTGAACGCGGCGAAGGGGTACGGGGCGCCGCCGTCGGCCGGCGCGGCGGCGGCGCGGGCCTCGGCCGCGGCCGAGGCAAAGTCAAAGTCCGCGGCCGGCGTCCCGGGCGGCGGCGCGAGGAGCTTGGCCGGGAACAGGCACTTGACCCAGTGGACCAGCTTCAGGGGCTTGTCGCCCTCGTCGCCGCGCGCGGCGTTCTCGAAGGGGCGGAGCTGCCAGGTGACGGCCTCGCCCTTCCTGCGCTTGCGGCCGCGGATCTTGGCGACGGCGGCGGCGGCGGCCGCGGCGGCGTTGGCCGCCGCCGAGCCCTTCTTGGGACCCGCGGCGCCTTTTTTGCTGGACGACGCTCCTCCTGCTCCTCCTGCCCCTCCGGCTCCGAGGAGCTTCGAGGAGGAGGTGCCGGCGACGGAGCGGAGGGCGTCGGCCGCGGCGGAGGGGGCGATAGGGTGCGCTCTGTTTTGCGTTTTGAGGTTTTGAGGTTTTCGTTCAAGTCGAGGTCGAGAGGGTGAGGAAGGAGAGCAACGAAAGCGATGGATTTGTCGAGGCATCTTCTTGTTCCTCCTCTTTCTCTTTCTCTTTCTCTCGCTCTTTCTCTCCCTACGAAACCTCTTCTTACCCGTCCAGGAGCGCGTACGCCTCGCGGGACATGCCCGCGGGCCTCGGCGGGCGGACCTCGCGCGGCTGGCGGTTGCCCAGCGCGGCAGCTGCGGCGGCGGCAGGGGCGGCCGCGGTGGCGATCGACGATGTCGAGCCTGGAGGGAGGGCAGGCGCCGCCCCTCCTCCTCCGCGGGCGACGCCGAGGATGTCCTTGACGTCGGACATGGCTTCCTCTGCTGCCTCGTTCGAGAGCGTGTGTGTGCCCCGCGCGTTTAGCAGTCGAGAAAGAGGGAGAGAGAGAGAGAGAGAGAGAGAGAGACGCGCCAAAGCGCCGAAGAGAAAAAAAAAGTGGAAATCACTGTCTGCGAGTTCTTTGCGCACATAAAAAATCACCCAAAAGCGAGAGCCGATCTCCTTGCTTTCTTCTCGCGCTCCAAACACCTCGCAGGCGCGCTGCGACACTTCAATTCTCCGCGTGTCGAGATGCCGATGGAAACGATCTGGGTCGCCGGAGGGGAGAGCGCCGCGCTAGGTGCGAAAATGGGGATGCATTTGGGGTGAGACCGGCCGAAGAATGACGAACAAAGGGAAAACTCTCAACCCCGACCTCTTCCTCTCAAAAAAAAAAAAAAAACTTCCTCAAAATAAAAATAAAAAAGTCCTCGGCATGATGGCCTGCGCCGCTGCCGGAGCAGCCGTCATCTCCAAGTCGACGGGGACGATGTTCTCGAGCGAGAGCGTGCCGGCGGACGAGGGGCTCTTGAAGAAGAGGAGCGGGAGGGCGGTCGAGAAAGTCGACGTTTCTTCAAAGACAACGACGACGACGAGCTCTCCTCCTTCTCCTCCTTCCGACTGACTCTCACTCTGCCCCTCTCCGCCGAACTGATCGATATCGCATCAAAAGATAGAAAAAGAACTGTAAAAATAAAAAACGGACCTCGGAGGCGGGGGAAAACCATTTGCGGTTGCTTGCTTGTTTTTACAGTTCGATTTTTCATTCCTTTCTGCTCGAGGCCCCCCCGGGTCCTCTTGGGTCACCGCCGCCGCCGCCGGCGCTGCCGCTCGCGCTGCGCGGCGCGGAGCCCGCTCCCCCTCCGAGGCGCGACCAATGCCCGGGCGGAGGGCCGTTGGAGGCCGGAGCCGCAGCCGCCGACGCCGCCGCGGCATCTGTCTGAGAACGCGGGGGGAGAGAGCCCGTCGCTTCCGCCGCTGCCGCCGCAGCCGCCGTTTCTTCGCCTCTGTTCCCACTGTTGTCGCCGCTCGCGTGGCGGATCACAGCCGGTGAGGAACCGCGAAGCTCCGGCGAGAGGAGCTGCTGCTGCTGCTGCTGCCTCTGCGATTGCCTCTGCGACTGCGATTGCGAGGGCCTGCGAGGCCTCTCGCGGGCGGAGGAAGGAGGAGGGGGCGCCCGCTGCCGCCTCCCTGCTGCCGTCGGAGTTCCCCCGTCGCCGCCGTCGTCCTCCTCGAGCCACTCCCCGGTGCCTCCCCCCTCCTCTCCCTCGTCTTCGCCGCCGCCGCTGCCGCGGACGACGAGATCTTCTCCGAAAACCTGGTCGTGGGCGCTGTCGTCCCCGACCAGGGCCGCGAAGGCCTCTCCGTTCTCGTGCTCGTGCTCGTTCTCGTTCCCCTCGTCGCCGTCGTCGAGGACGACGACGAGGCCGCTCTTCTCCTCTGGGCTCGGAGGAGGAGGGGGCTTCTTCGCTGCCACTGCTGCTGCAGCTGCAGCTGCCTGCCTCGCCTTCGTGCCGCGGATCAGGGCCTCGAACGAGGCGTCGTCGTCGATGCTGCCGTTCGCTCCTGCTGCTGCTTTCGTGACGGGATTCGCCGCCCTGCCTCTTCCTCCGCCGCCGCCGCCGCCGATTCCGTTGGCGGCAGCGGCCGCCAACCTCCTCGCCGCCAGCGCCGCCGGGCCCCCCGCCGCGGGGGCCGAAACCCTCCCTGCCCCCCCTCCCCCGGCCGTCCTCCTCGCGAGCTCCCTCATCGCCGACCCCACGCTCCCGTCCCCGCACCCGACCACCGCCGAGGCTCCGCCCGCGTCGTTGGCAGCGACGACGGCGAGGCGGAACGCGCGGTAGAGCCTCTCGAGCTCGGGGCGCCTCGTCGCCGCCGCCGGCGCGGAGTCGCCCCGGAGCACGCCCAGCCCGCGGAGGCGGTCCTTGAGCTCCTTGTCCTTGACGATGGAGAGGCAGAGTTTGGGCGGGACCGGAAGGAGGAGAGAGGTGGAAGCTCCGGGGGGCGCGGAGCGAGCGCCGCCGGCGGCGCCGGGGGCGGCGGCGGCTCCCCCGCCGTTCGTCGTCGTCGCCGCCTTGGACAAGCACGAGTCGAGGTGGGCGTTTATCAGGGCCTCCCCCACGATGCCGCCGCAGGAGGGGCAGCGCACGGTCCCCTCGGGGAGGGGAGCGCCCGCGGCGGCGAGGGGGCCCGGAGCGCTCCTCGCCTTCTTCTCCTCGCTCCCGCTCGGCGGGCGAGGGTTCGCGGCGGAAGGGGAGCGGCCGCGCTGCCGCTGCCGCTGCCGCTGCCGCCGCGCCCTGGCAGAGCCCTTGGCTCCCTCCCCCTCCTCCTCCGAAAAGTCCTCATCCTCGTCGTCGACGTCGTCGTCTTCTCTCTCCTCGGCGTCGAAAGAGACGCTTTCATCGGCGGCGGCGTTTTCCTCCTCCTCGCTTCCGTCTTCTTCGCTCTCGTCGATGTATCTCGACCCGCGCTTCTTCGCGACGGCCGCGCGGGCCGGCTGCGAGCGGAGGCGGCTGCTGCGCGCGACGGCGGCAGCAGCAGGAGGAGCAGGAGAGGAGAGCTGCTGCCGGCGAGTCCTCTTGCCCTTGGCCGCCGCGGCCGCCGCCGCAGCAGAAGCAGAAGCAGCAGCAGCAGCAGCGGCAGCAGACCTGCGTTCTCCCTCGGCCGACGCCGCCGCAGCGCCCCGCAGGACCGCCGTCAGCGGTCCCCTGACGTTCCTCAGCGCGGCCACGATGCTTCTCAGGGCCAGCGGCGCCCTCCTCAGCGCCCGGGCGTCGGCCGGCTCGCGGCACTCGGGGCAGTAGCACCCGCCGACGACGGTGCTCCCGCTCTCCAGGAGGAGGGCGCCTCCTCCTTCTCCTCCTGCTCCCTCGCCCGGTGCTGCCGCCTTGCGCGTGCCCTCTCGGGCCTGGAACTCGAGGTTGGAGCGGATGCAGGCGGAGCAGACTGTTTGAGAGGTAGGTTTCGGTTTTTTTGTTTGTTGTTGAAGAAGAAGGGGTGAGTTTGTTTTTCTCGTCCGCCGTGGGTCGATGCCATCGAGTCCTCGACAATCGCCTCTCTCTAAAAACGCAAAGACGGCCTTTAAACGGCCTTTAAACTCACAGGCGTGCCCGCACTCCAGGACCATCGGCGCGTCGAGAAAGTCGCGGCATATGGCGCAACAGGCGGCGTCGTCGAGGGCTCTCAGCAGCAACGGGAGCGACGCCGATGTAGACGAGAGAAGAGACGTCGACGCTGGCGGGAGAGCCGATGCCGCCGCTGTCGCTGTCGCTGTCGCTGTTGTCGCCGCTGCGCCGCCGCCGCCTGGAAGCTCCTCCCAGTCTCCAGGCGAGGGGGCGACGTCCGCGTCCATTCCTCCTCCTCGCTGATCCCTGGGCAGAGAGGAGCGGAGGCGAGGAGGGAAAGTAAAGAGAGAAGAAAAAATGGAGCGATCTCTTCTTTTTTTCACTCTCTCTCAAAGCGCTCGCGTCGTGCTTCTCGCCTCCTTTGCCGTCTTCTTCCTCCTCCTCGCCCTCGTCCTCCTCCGACCCCTGGACCTCGCCGTTCGAGAAGCCGCTCGCGGACCTCGACGCCGAGGACGCCTCTGGAAAATTCCGTGGAGAAGGAGCCCGAGCTGGTGGACAGGATGATCGAGGAGGCGACGGAGGCGAGGAAGAGGGCGGCGGCAGCAGCGGCAGCAGCGGCAGCGGCAGCGCCCGAGCGCAGCTGCCCCTCCCGCTTCTGCAGGCGGCCTTGCAAGGCCTCATCGCTCATCCCGATTTCTTCGGCCTCGACGGCGACTTCTCCGACCCCGTCAGCATCTTCGAATTCGCAGGACTCGAGGCGCTTCTTCGTGGGCGTGTTCCGCTTCGGAGAAGGGGCGACCAAGTACTCGCAGTTCATCCTCTCGGTGTCGAAGACCTCGAACCCTGCTGATGGCTTCTCGGGCCCTTTTATCTTCAGGAACGACGGGCTCGACAGGCACGCCTCGGAAACTTCTCCCCTCGCTTCATTCGTTTGGCGCACTCGAGTTCAGGACGGCGGCCGTCTCGCGGCCGCCCATTCCCCGAAACCGGGCTGAAAGGAGCTCTGATGAAGACGGGATTGTCGCCATGATGCTTGATATTTCGACCGGCGGGAGGAAGAGGCACATTTGGCGAGTGGGAGGAGAAAGGAGAAGGTAGAAAGGAGAAACGATAAGAAAAAGAGACTCGTGCGAGTCACCAGGATGAAGAAGACGTCGGAATGAAGAGGAAACAGCACAGGGGAGATGTGGAAAAAAATTCAGAGCTCCCTCTATCTCTCTCCCCCTTTTCTCTCTCTCTCCCTTCTCTCTCTCCCCCCCTCTCCCCTCCTCTTCTCTCTCTCTCCCCCTCTCTCCCCTTTCTCTCTCTCTCTCTCTCTCTCTCTCTCTCTCTCTCTGGTAGTAGTTCCAACTACCCTCCGTAGCGGAACCAGCCGCTGCCGCTGCCGATCCAGGGCGGCGACCATCCTGAGGCACAGAGTATGTGATTTTTTTCGAGCCTTTTTTTTTTTCGATGCCGGGTCCGTGGCGAGCTGACGTGGCCATCAACAGCAGAAATCATTTTTTTCTTTCCCCGCAGATGAAATCTCCTCCGAATGCCCGTTTCGACCTGTTTTTTTCTTACGTTACATGCAGGCAAGATCCGGAGGAAAAAAGGTTACGGGGCCTTCTTGATCATGGAAAAGGTCGAGCCGGGGGGAAAATCGAGGACTCTCAAGACGGGATGGAGTGAGCAAGCGTTTTTTATTGCCGGGCGCACGCCCGACAATAAAAAACGCTCTGTTCCGTCGTCTTTTGATTCACTCGCACATCCGACTTGAATCGCGAAGAGTGCAAAGCAAAAAGGTCGATAACGAAAATGTAAAAGATGAAAAGAGAGCGCGCTCGAGGAGACAAGTCCGAGCTGCGCTGCCGTCAACTCTCTGCTTCTCCCTAGATGTTCTTTCTATTTGCTCCCTAGATGGGTTTTTTCTGTCCGTCAGTCCGTCGATCTCTCGGTCCATCCCCCTCCTCCTTCGATGTTGCACCTGGCGCCAGCATGCTTGGAGAGTCAGACGCTGGAACCGCGGGAGCGGGGGGAGGAGGCGCTCAGCAGCCCTTGCCCTTTCTGCCGCACGCGGTCCAGCCCGCGTCGGCGTTGACGGGCCCGGGGCCAGTCGTCGCGGCGGCGGCGCCGGCTGCGCCGGTCGTGCCGAACGCGCTGCCGCAGCCTTGGACCTGGACGCAGGTCCCGGTGCCGAGGTCGAAGCTCTGGCAGGGACCGCAGTCGGCCGAATCCGTGTTGGTGGAGACTGTGCGGCACGAGCCATTGTCCCAGTAAGCACCTCTGCCGCAGGACTGTTGGGAGCCGCAAGCCCAAGTGCAGACAAAATTACCGCTGTTTTTTGTTTTCGTTTTTGTTTTTCGTTTGTCAAAAGGTCGCCGGTTAGGGTTCCGAGATTGTGGTGACTACGGCGAATGTTTCGGATCTGAGCGCCTGTTGACACGCGGTACCGTGTCGGCAGCGGGCTAGTTAGTGCGCGACTGCCAGAGCAGTTGCGGTAGCAAGCGTGGGGCGGGAGTGTGCGCGTGTTCGCTGAGTGGCAACAGGGAGCGAGTGGCAGCAGGGAGCGAGTGGCAGCAGGGAGCGAGTGGCAGCAGGGAGCGAGCGAGCGAGCGAGCGAGCGAGAGGGAGAGAGAGGGAGAGAGAGGGAGAGAGAGAGAGAGAGAGAGAGAGAGAGAGAGAGAGAGAGAGAGAGAGAGAGAGAGAGAGAGAGAGAGAGAGAGAGAGAGAGAGAGAGAGCAAAAAAAAAAGGCTTGCGCACCAGCCAAAGCCGGCGCCCGACCAGAAGCCCGCCCCGCGCCAAGGCGTGCGGAAGATGAAGCGCCCGTTCTGGTCCCAGCCGATCGCCTGCCAACCGGCGATCTGCGAGGAGCCGGGACAGGCGCCCGGGGTGTTTCCCTGGTAGTAATTCCAACCTCCGAAGCGGAACCAGCCGCTGCCGCTGCCAATCCACGGCGGCGACCATCCTGAGGAATATGTGGTTTTTTTTCGAGCTTTTTTTAGTACCGCGAGGCCGGCCTCCGTCGCGAGCTGACATGGCCACCCAACGGCTCTCTTTGTTACTAGAAAACCACACGCTCGTCGAATGGTCGGCCCGTATCCCGAAACCAGAAAACCCACTCACCAGTCGACCCATTCGTCGCTTCAACCGTCGAAGACGCGAAGCAGAGGAGCGCGACTGCTTGTGCGCCGAGTTTGGAGAGGAGGGAGGTTTTTGATTGAGACAAGGGAAGGCATGTTCAGTTTCAATCCATTGGCTTTGATGGGGAGACCGTCCCTGCTAAACCCGTGTCTGCCCCACTTTGATCTCACCAAAGGCGACTAAGAGAGTTGTGCGATGCATTATGGCGAGGGTTTGTGAGCCCGGATACTCGGGAATGGGCTTTTTGAGACGGAAGGTTGGAGAGTTTTTCGTTTTGAGTTGGAGGGAAGTGAACAACGTCCCTCGAGTAGAAAAAAGAACTTTAACTTCAGAAGTGGAAGCGAGGATTTAGCGAAAGTTAGGTAAAAAGTTCTCAAGCCAAAGAAGCGACTTTCGCGTTTCGACCTCTCCGTCGTGTTCTTCTTCTTCCTCCTCTTCTTCTTCGACCTCCTCTCCTCTCGCTCTCGTCTTTCTCTCCTCTCTTCCCCGATAAATCAATCCCGCTGGGTGGTGTGCAACTACTTTCTTTTCAAAAAGAATGGATGCATGATTTCAATCGTGAGCAAAAAACACGAAGCCATCCCTCTTTTCTCTCAGCGCGGCCACGATGCTTCTCAGGGCCAGCGGCGCCCTCCTCAGCGCCCGGGCGTCGGCCGGCTCGCGGCACTCGGGGCAGTAGCACCCGCCGACGACGGTGCTCCCGCTCTCCAGGAGGAGGGCGCCTCCTCCTTCTCCTCCTGCTCCCTCGCCCGGTGCTGCCGCCTTGCGCGTGCCCTCTCGGGCCTGGAACTCGAGGTTGGAGCGGATGCAGGCGGAGCAGACTGTTTGAGAGGTAGGTTTCGGTTTTTTTGTTTGTTGTTGAAGAAGGGGTGGGTTTGTTTTTCTCGTCCGCCGTGGGTCGATGCCATCGAGTCCTCGACAATCGCCTCTCTCTAAAAACGCAAAGACGGCCTTTAAACGGCCTTTAAACTCACAGGCGTGTCCGCACTCCAGGACCATCGGCGCGTCGAGAAAGTCGCGGCATATGGCGCAACAGGCGGCGTCGTCGAGGGCTCTCAGCAGCGACGGGAGCGACGGGAGAGCCGACGCCGCCGCTGTCGCTCTTGTCGCCGCTGCGCCGCCGCCGCCTGGAAGCTCCTCCCAGCCTCCAGGCTAGGGGGCGACGTCCGCGTCCATTCCTCCTCCTCGCTGATCCCTGGGAAGAGAGGGGCGGAGGCGAGGAGGGAAAGTAAAGAGAGAAGAAAAAATAGAGCGATCTCTTCTTTTTTTCACTCTCTCTCAAAGCGCTCGCGTCGTGCTTCTCGCCTCCTTGTCGTAAAAAATGAGCTTCTTCGTTCTCCCGCCCTTCTCCTTCAAGACCCCGCGCGGCGGGCGCGTGACCGTGTTCGGGGCGCTCCTGACGATCCCTCTTGTCCTGGGAGTGAACGAGTACCTCGATCACAGGAAAGGGAAGGCGAAAGAGAAGAAGGAGACTTCTTCGAAAAAGGCGACGAGAGGGATCGGCGTCGGCCGCGGCGGCGGCGATGACGAGAGGGCGGGTTAAAAAAAGAGAGAGAGGAAGGGGGAGGTCAAAATACCGCAGCGCCGCAGGAAGCGGCTCCGCCGCTCCCGCCCTTGTCAATCGATGCTGTCTGAGAGCCTCCCCGGGAGTATAGTATTACAGTTCCTGTTCGGAGTTTTTCCCCCCGTCGCGAAAGAAGGACGAGAGAACTAAAATCGGCCCCACCACTGTGCCGCCTTCCTCGCCTCTTCAAGCCTCCCCGCCGCCGCTTCCCCTCCCGCCCCCGCCCCCCGCTCTCGCGAACGGGCTGTGGTCGAACTTACAGCAGGCGCCGTACTTGCACGCGCCCGTCCTCTCGAAGAACGAGCATCTCGGCTCCCCGGGCCGCACGGGCAGCCCCGACTCGCGGCACAGGCCGACGGCAAAGGCGCGGGGGTGGTCGAAGCGACAGAGCTCCCCGTACCGGCAGTGGCCGGTCTTGGCGAAGAAGTCGCAGGGAGGGGCCCCCGGGCGCTCGGGGAACGCCGGGATGACGGCGTCGGGAGGGGGAGGGAGAGGGGGCTGCGGGAGAGGAGCGGTGGAGTCGGCGCCGTCGCTTGCTGCCGCTGCCGTCGCCGACGCCGGGAGCGGCGAAGCGGCGGCGGCGGCGGTGGCGGCCTCCTCGGCCTGCTGCTGCTGCCTCGGCTGCGGCGGCGGCGGCGGCCTCTGGGGCGGTGGCGGCGGCGGCGGCCTCTGCTGCGGCGGCGGCGCCGCGACGACGACCACGGCGGCAACCCCGAGCGTCGGCAGCCACGCCCTCGCCTGCGGCGGGAAGAACGGGGCCAACGCCGGCTCCCGGGGCGCGGCAGACGAGGCGCCGCCGCCGCCGCCGCCGCCCTGCGGGGACGGGAGGGCGAGGTGCGCCAGCGCGACACCCCAGCAGACCAGCACGAGCCTCGGGAAGCGCTCCTCGAAGTACGAGAAAAAGGCCCCGGGCGGCGCGCCGACCTCGGCGCGCGCCCTCGCGGGGAGCTCGGAGAAGTGGGCGGCCTTGTTGCGGACGAGGCGGAGGAGGTCGCGCGCCGAGCGGCCGTCGTAGCGGCGGAAGAAGAGGGCCGGCGGCGCGGTGGGGCCCGCGGGGCGGCCGCTCCCGCTCCCGCTCCCGCTCGCGTCGGCGGCGCCCGCGGCCGCTGCGGCTGCCTGCGCGGCAGCGGCGAGGCGGCTCGCCGGGGGGGCCAGGAGGTCCGGGTGCACCCTCGGGGCCCAGGGGAAGGGCTGGAGGGAGCCCTCGGCGAAGGAGGACGAGAGCGGCGCGCCGAGGCTGCTCCCGCCAACGCCGCCGCCGCCGCCGCCTCTCCCGCCGCCGCCCCCGCCGACGCCGGGGGCGGCGCCCGGCAGCAGCGCCTCCGCCGACGCCGCCTCCAGCGCCGCCAGCGCCGCCCTCCCCTCCCTCGTCGCCGACCCGGCCCTGTCTTCGGGCTCGAGCCGGTCCGACAGCGCCACCAGGAAGGCCAGCTTGCGCTCCCGCGGCCAGAACAGCGGGTGGCACAGCACCGCCGCCGCGGGCGGGCGCGCCTTGGGGCTCCTCGAGAGCAGCGCCGCGACGGCGTGGTGCGCCTCCGGCAGGTGCGCCAGCGCGCGCAGCGAGAGCCTGCCGCGCAGGATGTTGAAGTCGCGCTCGAAGGGCCTGCCCGCGGGGTGGTGCGAGCCGCCCGTGAGCAGGTGGGCGAGGAAGAGGCCGAGGGCCCAGAGGTCGACGCCCTTGCCGAGGCGCGGGGCGGGCGCCGGGCGCTCGGCGGCGGCGGCGGCGGCGGCGGCGGCGGCGGGCGGGGCTCCGGTGCTGGTGCCGCCGCCGCCGCCGCCGTCGCTGCCGCCGCTGCTGCTGCTCTCGGTTCCGGGAGGGGGCTGCATCGCGGCGGGGAATGTGTGCATCCTGCGCCGGAGCTCGAGCTGCTCGGGGGCCTGCCAGCCCGTCGAGCCGGCGGCGCCGCCGCCGATGGTGGTGGTGGTGGTGGTGGTCGTCGTCGTCGTCGTCTTTCCGTCGCCGCCGCCGCCGTCCCCGCCGCTCCCGCTCCCTCCCCTGACGACGACCGTCGTCCTCGCCGCGCCCGCCGTCGTCTCGAACGACGACGCCCCGTCCGGGAGCAGCCTGCAGAGGCCCATGTCCGAGAGCTTGGCGACCCTCGAGCAGTCCGCGCGGGACGCGGGGCCCGCCGCCGCGCCCGCGGCCGGGGAGCCCCCGCCGGGGTCGGCCAGCGAGACGAGGACGTTGGCGGGCTTGAGGTCCCTGTGGACGATCCCGCGGGAGTGCAGGGCCGCGAGCCCGCGCGTCGCTCCCTCGGCCAGGCGCATCGCGAACGGGGAGGGGCGGAGGAGGGGGCCGCTCGAGGAAGCGGAGGACGAAGGCGACGGCGACGGCGGCGGCGACGGCGGCGACGAAACCCACGGGAGCAGCAGCGACGCCCTCCCCTCGGGCGACGCGACGAGGTCTGCCACGCTCCGCTCGCACCGCTCCAGCGCCAGGTACACGAACGCCTCGTCCTCCTCGAGCGCGAAGCAGCGCACGATGTTCGGGTGCGCGTCGGCCTCGACGAGGGCGCGGACCTCCGCGGCCGCGGCCGCCGCGAACTGCCGCAGCAGCCGCTTGACGGCGACGGGCCGCGAGACGCCGCCGTCGACGAGCTCGCCGCCGAAGACCAGGGTGCCCCCCGAACCGTAGCCGAGGATCTCGGGCCCGAAGCGGAGGCGGCCGACGGCGCCGGCGCCGGGCTGCAGGGGCGGGGGGGGTAGGGCGAGGGAGCGCTGGCGGGTGAGCGCGGCGGTTGTGAGCGCGGCGGTCGTGAGCGCGGCGGGAGAAGAGGCGGAGACGGGGGGGGGGCGGCCGCTGTCGCCGTTGGACGGCGCCGCTTCTTCGGCCTCGCCTGGTCCTTCGTCGTCCTCCTCCTCCTTCTTCGAGCTCTTTGCGCGCTGCTTCTTCTCCGTGGCGGGGGCAGAAGCAGTGGCACCTGCTGCTGCTGCTGCTGCCTCGTCGTCGCCCTCCTCCTCCTTGCTGCCCGCCTTCTTGGTGAGCGCCTCTGCTGTCGCCGTCGCCGCGGCCGCGGCGGCCGCGGCGGCCGCGGTGGCCTCGCGGAGCTGCCGCTGCATCTGCTGCTGCTGCTGGTGCTGCTGCCGCTGCTGCTGGCGGGCCAGAGACAGGAAGGCCGCCGCGGCGGCCCCGACCGCGGCGAGCGCGAGCAGCGCGAGCGCCGGCCCCGGGGAGAGCCAGAGCGCCGCCGCCGCCGAGGGGGAGCTGCTGCTCGCTCCTCCGCCGCTCCCCCCTCCGCGCGCCCTCTGCTCCGCGGCCTCCGCCGCGGCCTCCGCCGCCAGGACCCGCGCCCGCAGCGCCTCGGCCTCCTCGGAGGAGGCCGGAAGGAACAGGGCCCCCCCCCTGTAGGAGTAGGGGGAGGGGGCCGGAGGGGCCGGCGGCGAGGAGAAGAGGCCGAAGCCGCCGAGGAGCCCGGAGCCGCCCGAGCCGCCGCGAGCGGAAGAGGGCGGCGGCCGAGCGCCGCCGCCGGCGGAGGAGGGGGAGGAGGGAGCGGCCGCGGGGAGCGACAGGAGCGGGTGCGCCCCCAGCGGGCACCCGCCGCCTCCGCCCCTCTCCGAAGAGCACTGCCGCTCCTCTCCTCGAGCAACTTGGGAAGTTAAGGCTTCGGCGGCTGCTTCGGCGAGCCCAGAGCCGTGGTGCGTCGGCAGCGCGTAGAGGGAGCCTTCTAGCTCGCCGACGACGACGACAGAGGCTCCGCCTCCTCCTCCGGTTCCGGAGGCGTCTTCGCCCTCGTTCCCGCTGCTCCCGCTCCCGCCGCCGAGGCCGAGCAGGGGCAGAGACGCCCCTTGGGAGTCGAAGGCCGCGACGGCGGGAGAGGGGAGCCGCAGCGTCCAGTCGCCTCCGCCGCCGCCCTTGCCGCCGCCGTTCCCGCGCCTCGCGAGGGCGTGGCCGCCGGCGTCGGCGACGGCGGAGATCGCGAGCAGCCCGGGCTCGGCCGTCGAAACCCCCCGGTCCGATTTGGCGGAGGAGGAGGAGGAGGAGGAGGGAGCGGCGTCGGAGCTCTTCGCCGACGACGACGACGACGACGCCGGCGCGGCGACCGCCGACGCCGGCGCCGGGCCCTTCGCCGCCCCTCCGCCGCCGCCGCCACCGCTCCCCGAGGCGCTCAGCCTCGCCAGCTTCGACCACGTGATGTTCCACACTGGCTCCCCCGTCGCGGCGTCCACGGCGCGGACCAGGTAGTCGTGTCTGCCGATGACGAGCGGGCGGCGCGCGGAGGAGGAGGAGGAGGAGGAGGGGGGGGGGGAGGGCTCCGAGGAGGAGGGGAAGGGGGAGGAAAAGGCGCCTTGGCTCGCGTCGCCGCCGCCCTCCTCGGCCGCCGCAAAGGCGCCGAGCCCCTCGTCGCCCCGGCTCCTCCCTCCTCTCCTCCTCCTCTTCGTCATCCGCCTCAGGAAACTCTCGTCAGTTCCTCGTTCGCGAGCAGCTGCAGCAGCAGCAGCAGCACCGGCGCCTTCTCCGACGCCGCCTTCGTCCTCGTCGTCGTCGTCGTCGTAGTCCCCGGTCGCAAACGCGCGGCGCAGCGCGCCCGACGCCGGGTCGAGCACGAACACCGTCGTCCGGCGCCCTCCCAGCACGACGGTGCGCCCGTCAGCCGCCAGCGACGGCGACGCGTCGACGAGGTCTGCGACGCCCGTGGGAAGCCTCGCAAGGCCCCTCCCTCCCCCCCCTCCGTTGATGGCCGCTTCCGCGGGGGCGTAAGCGTAGAGGGAGCCGTCGACGCCGGGGACGAGCGCGGCGCCGCCTTCGTTGCTCGTTCCCCCGTCGCCGCCGCCGCCGTCCTGGCGCCGCCCTCCGCCGAGCCCTCCCGAGGAGACCAGCGGGCTCCCGCTGTCAAAGGCCCACAGTGGCGCTCCCGTGGTGGGCTCTACCGCGATGAGGGTGCCGTCGAGCAGGGAGACGAGGAGGGGGTCGGAGGAGGGAGAAAGAGGCCTGTTTTTTTTTAGAGAGGGGGGAAGGAGAGAGCCGAGAGGTCCGAGGTTGAGACTGGGGACATCAGAGCGATCGCTTTTTTTTCCTTCCCGCTCCATCGTCTTCCGAACAAACAAAATGCCTCTCCGCGGATGTTGAATCAAGCCCGGCTTCTCGAGATAGCACAGTACGCATCGGAGAAGCCTCAGAGGAGCGAAAAGCCGGAAAGAAAAGAGCCCCAGAGAGGTGGCGAATCGGGGAAAGAAACACACAAAAAAACTCCCGCTCAATTGTTTGCCTGCTGCTGCAAGGAAGCCAATGCTCGCCCTCTTCGTTTCTCCTCTCAATCCTCACCTGCTGCCAGCAAGCCTCGCCGATGACGCAGAGTCCTTGGCTACCACAAGCGTGCCATGTTGTGCAGCAGCGGGATCGGTCGCTGGCGCCCCCAAGGCTGAGCCAGACACGACGAGGAAGAGGAGGAGGAGGAGGAGAGCGCCGACAGAAGAAGAGGCCAAGATCGACCGAAGCTTTCTTCGCTGCTGCCGCCTCCGGCCCCTCGGCGGCCTCTGTCCTCCGCCATCGCCTGGCATCATCGTGGTGGGCTCGTGTGTAGCTAATCAATCTTTTCCCGTGTGAAGAGCGGTGAAAATTGATCGTTGAGAGAGAGAAAACGAGAGCTCTTCCTAACTAGAGTTCTGCTTCTCGATTGGAGCAGAAGTGCAAGGCGGAAAAATCCGACGTAGCACTCGAAAACTTCACAAAAAACGAGACTTAAATGCCCGTCGCCGTCGTCTCACCCCCAGAACTTTGTCGAGGCAGCGCGTCGACAGACGCCGCCGCCGCCCTCGCCAAGGCCAAGAAGATGGGACCGCGGGATGCTCCTGCTGCAGCTCATACAGTAGGCGGCGCCAGAGCTGCCGGCGGCAGTGGCAAGCACCAGGCCGATGAAGCGCCTGCTGCTCCTGCTCAAGTGCCTCTGACGCCGCATGGCATTGCTTCCGCGGCGGCGGCGGCGGCCCTGGCCGCCCGCGATCAGCTCCTGGTCGCTGGGGCCACGCCCGAGTCCAGCTTCCTGGCTCTCCTGGTAAGAGAATCGGAAGCACTCGAGACAGAAGCCCCGGGAGGAGGAGAAGCCGGATGCCATTTCGAAGAGCCGACGAGCGGCGGCTAGACTCGCCCCCCCCTCCCCCCTTTCGCCAACCGCTCGAGTCTCCTCCCCCCTCGATACCAACTCCACACAGGTCGAGGAGGTCCTCCTCGAGTCCCGCCCGGACTACGGCACGCTCCTCCCGCTCGCCTCGGCGGCGGCGGAAGCGATCGGGAGCGCGCTGGCCGAGGCCCCGAGCTGCCCGGTCCCCCCGCGCGCCGTCGCGGGGCTCGCGGCGGCGCTCGGAGCGGGCGAGGGGGAGGACTCCTCCTCCTCCTCCCCCTCCTCCCTGCTCTCGCGCCTGCGCTTCGCCCCGCCGACCAAGCCCGTGCACCTCGCGGGCTCGGCCCCGCTGCGGGCGGCGCTGCCCCCCGGCCTCGGGCCCGACTCGGGCCCCTCGCTGCTCGTCGACGTCGCCGCCGAGATGCCCCGCGCCGCCTTCGACGAGAAGGACTTCAAGAGGGGGCGGTACCTCGTCCGCCGCGCCGCGTGGCTCCAGGGCGCGAAGGCGGCCCTGGAGCGGGCCGTCGCAGAGGCTGGAAAGAGGCCCAAGAAGGGGAAAGGCGGCGGCGGCGGCAGGCCCTCGCCGCTGCGGGGCGCGGCCGTGACCTGGACCGACCTCGGCGGCGACGCGCGGAGGCCCTGCCTCCTCGTGTCCCTTCCCTCGGGCCCCTCCAGCCCCGGCGGGGTCGCGCTGCGCCTCGTGCCCGCCGCGCCCTCCGAGCTCGCCGCGACGTGGCTCCCTCGCCTCGCGCCGGACAGGGGCAACCTCGGCGGGGCCGGCGGGGGCGCGGACGGGGGCCCGCCCCCCTCGCCGCGGTACAACGCGCTCGTCGTCGCTGACTTCTTCCCCGACGCCGAGCTCGAGGACCTGCGCTTCGCGCTGGGGGCCTGCCCGGCCGCGGCCGACGGCGTGACGCTCGTCAGGCTCTGGGCGAGGACGCAGCGCCTGTCGTTCTCCTCCTCTTCTGCGGCCGCAGGCTCGTCGCCGGCCGCGAGCGACGGCGACGGAGAGGACACCTCCGCGGCGCCGCTCCTCTCCTCGCGCGCGCTCGCCGCCGCGGCGGCCTCGGCCGCCTCGGCGGGGCGCCTCGCGCGGGCGATGAGCGCGCTCCAGGCCGCGAGAGCGATCTGGAGGGAGGTCGAGGCCGCCGCCGGGAAGGGGGCCAGCCCGCGCTTCGGCGAGAGCTGGGAAGGAGTCTCGGCAGGAGGGGGCGGGAGGCAGGGCGCGGGGGCCGCCGCCGCCGCCGCCCCCGCGGCGACGGTGCTCTCCTCCCCCTCGCTGCCGCTCCCGCACGCCTCCTACCCCCGACCCCCCCCCGTCTCCTCTTTCCTAAAGAGCGGCGGCGGCGGCGGCGTGGAGCTCGTCGTCCTGAGCTGCGGCGGGCACCTCAACCTGGCCGCGGCGGGCGCGGCGGCGGCGGCGACGGCGGCGGCCGGGCGGCGCGTCGCGGCGGCGGCTGCCGCGGCCATCGCGGCGCTGGACGCCGCGCGGGGGCCGGGTGGGGACCCCGAAGGGTGCGTCGACGCCCTGTGGCTCCGGGGGAGGGTCGCTCCCTGGCTCGTGGACTACGACGCGTTCTGGAGGGTCGGGGTGCCGCTGCCGCCGGGGGAGGGAGGGGCGAAGAGGAGGTCGGGGGGGGCAGCAGGCGGGAAGACAGCTTCCGCCGCCGCGGCCGCGGCCGCTCCGGCTCCGGCCCCCGCCTTTTCCACTTCCGCTCCCCCTCTCTCCGGAGACTGCCCCGCCGCCTCCGCCCTGGAGTCCCGCGTTGAGGCCATCGCCCGGACCGCCCTGGGCGGGAGGGTCTCGGAGGTGCGCGCGGTACCGCGCCGGAGGCTGCGCTCTCACCCGAGCGAGGGGCCCGCCGCCGCGCCCTCGGCGTCGCTCTCGGCCTCGGCCCCGGCCCCTCCGGCCGCTCCGGCCGCCGCCGAGGCCGAGGCCGGAAACGCTTCCTTCTCCTTCGTCACCCTCGCCGGGCGCGCCAACCCCTCCGCTTTCTCCCGCCGGGCCGACCTAGGCCCCCCCGCGGACTCGGGCCGCGCCGCGGCGGCCTTCCGGGCCTTCTGGGGCGAGCTGTCGGACCTGAGGAGGTTTGGCGACGGCGCGATCCGTGAAGCCGTGGTCTGGGGCGGGAGCCAATCTTCCTCTCATTCCTCGCCGGCGGCGGCGGCGGACGCCGCGCTTGCAGCCGCGATGCGGCGGCACGCGGCCCCTGGGGCCGCCGTGTCGGGCCTGACGGACTCGCTGGAGCCCGCGCTGGCCGAGCGCGGCGGAGGAAGCGGAGGAGCCGGAGCCGGGAGCGGAGGGGTTCGAGAACTGCAGCAGCAGCAGCAGCAGCAAAGTCAGAGCGCTCTTTCTTCCTCCGCCGCCCTTGACGCCGCCCTCAGCAAGCTCTCCAAGGCCCTGCGCGGGCTCCCCGGGGCCAATTCTGCGGGCGGCGGCGGCGAAGAAGCGGCGAACGGGGAGTGCGGCGTCGCCCTGCGGCCCGTCGGCGTCGCCGCGACCTCGAGCTCCCTCGGGAGGAGGACGGCCCCCTTTCCGCCGGCGCCGCACCCCCTGCTGCTGCTTGCCCTCCAGCAGCAGCAGCAGCAGCAGCATGGGAAAGCCGCAGCCGCGTCTTCTTCCTCGTCCCGGGGGAGGAAGGGAAGCGGCGGCGGAAGCGGAAGCGGAGCGAGCGGCATTCCTCTCCTCCCCTCGCCGACCTCGCCCTTGGCGGCCGCAGTCGTCCCACGCACGCTGCCCGCCGTCGAGGTCGCGGTGCAGCTCGAGGGCAGCGGCCGCTGGCCCCAGGACGCAGGCGCCGCGGCCAAGATGAAGGCGGCCCTGGCCTGCCAGCTGGCGGAGAGGCTCGAGGGAGACTACGGGTTCCGGGCGCGGGCGTTCGAGGTCGACGCCCCTCCCTCCCTGAAGGAAGGCGGCGCCGCCACCGGCGGCGGCGGGGCCGGAGAGGGCGGCGGCTCCGGGGGCGGCGGCGGCGGCGGCGGCTTCGACGTCTTCGTCGACGGCTTCGCGTTCCGCTGCCTGCTCTGGTCCCCGAGGGACGACGCCGCCGTCGCCGCGGCCAAGGCCCGCGAGCGCGCCGCCGCGAAAGCGGCCGCGGCGAGGGCGGCCGCCGCGGCGGCGGCAAAGAGCAGCAACGCCGCTCTCCTCGCGCCGCCGCCGCCCACGACGACCCCGGCCGACGCCGCCGCGCTCCGCTCCTACTGCGGCCTGAGGGCCCGCATCGACCACGCTGCCGCCCTGGCCGCCGTGGCCGGGTCCAGCCCGGGCTTCTCCCGCGGCGGGAGGCTGCTGATCCGGTGGGCGGGGGCGCACCTGCTGCTCCCCCCTCCCTTGTCGGCGGCCGCGGCGTCAAACGCCGGCGCGCCGCCGCCGCCCGCGCTCGTCCCGGCGCTCGAGCTCGTCGCCGCGGCGGCGTCGGGGCCGAGGCTGGCCGGGGGCTCCGGAAGCGGGCTGTGCCCGCTCCCGTCTGCCGCTGCCAACGCCAGCGGCGGCCCCTCCTCGTCGTCCGCGGCGGCGGTAGAGGCCGAGGAGGAAACCCTCCTGCGGCCCGCGGCGGCCGCGGCCGGCTCGGCGGCGGCGCCGCCGTCGACGGCGCTCGCCGTCTTTGCCGCTGCGCTTCGCCTGCTCGCGGAGAGGGGCCGCTCCTCCTCCTCCGCAGAGGCGACCCGACCGCTGCTCGTCGACCCGCTGGGGCAGATGGGCGCCTCGGAGCGGGCCAAGGCCCTGCGCGGCGAGGCCGGGGAGGGCGGGGAAGGAGAGGACGGCGACGCGCTCAGCCGCCGCCAGCGGCAGCGGCGGCAGCTCTCGCAGGAGGAGGAGCGGAAGCGGAGGGCTTCGCTTTCGGCCCAGGCCTCGCCCCTCGCGCTCGCCTCCGCCGTCGACCCTTCCGGCGCCCTCTGGACGCGCCAAGTGGACCCGGCAACGGTCGTGCGCCTCTCGAGGCTCGCGCGGAGGGCGCTGGCGGGGATGGAGGCGGCGCTGCTGTCCGGAGGCGGCGCGGAGAGGAGAGGCGGCCCCGCCGCCCGCCCCCCCCCGCCCCCCTGCTCGCCCCCCTCGCTCCTCGAGGCCGCCTTCAGCCCGGCGCTCGCCGACTGGGACGCCCTCCTCTGGCTCAAGCCCTCCGCGCTCCCCGCGGGGGGGAGGAGGGCCCCGCCGAGGCCCGCGGCGCCGCCGGCGGCCCCGCCGGGGAGGCCCGGGAGACTGCCCGCCGACGGCAGCGCGGGCCGATGCGGCGCCGCGATCGCCTGCCTGCCGGCGGCGCCGGGCCGCGGCGCGGCCTCGCCCGCCCGGGCCTCCGCCGCCCTCGTCGACGAGCTGCTCGTGGGCTTCGACCCCGTCGCGTGCTTCGTCCGCGCGCTGGCGGCCCGCTTCGGCGCCGTGGCCGCCTTCGGCTGCGACGGCGCCGGCGGCGAGAGCCCCGTGGTCGGGGTGCGCTGGCTGGCCGGCGCGCGCCGGGCGTGGCCGCCCGGCGCGGGCCCGCTGGCGCAGGCGGCGACGGCGCCGACGACGACGACGGCGGCGGCGGCCGGCGCTGCCGCCTCTCCTTCTTCCCCTCTTCCGCTCGTCCTGTCCGTCGAGCTGGACGAGGAGGCCACGCTCGCAGCGATGTGCGCCGCCGGGGGTGGGATCGCGGACGGCTTCAGCGTCGTGAGGCCGCTGAGGAAGAAGGAGAACGGGGAGGGGAAGAGGAAGGAGAAGAAAAAGAAGAGGAGCAGCGACGACGACGACGGCGGCGGCGGCGGCGGCAGCGGCGAAGAGGATGAGGAAGAGGAAGAAAAGTCTCACCGCCGCACCAGCAAGGCCCGGCGCCGTCTCTGATTTTGCTTTTTTCGCCTAGCCCCAGTCCCTTTCGCAGCAGGCAGAACCGAAAGTGTAAAAGGGAAAAAAGAATGTCCCAGCAGAGAGAGAGAGAAAGAGAGAGAGAGAGAGAGAGAGAGAGAGAGAGAGAGAGAG
>Ga0315289_10000647_pt1 | contig 53104 bp, 51 predicted proteins | sample YL17G11_40_MG_FD_203452 | JGI IMG/M metagenome (GOLD analysis project Ga0315289, IMG submission 203452) | Sediment microbial communities from Yellowstone Lake, YNP, Wyoming, USA - YL17G11_40 | ecosystem: Environmental > Aquatic > Freshwater > Lake > Sediment | place: USA: Wyoming | collected...
GTGGCTGATCATCCTCTCAGATCAGCTACCCATCGTCGCCTTGGTGGGCCATTACCTCACCAACCAGCTAATGGGACGCGACCTCATCCCGGACCGCCGGAGCTTTCAAGCTCAAAGGATGCCCTCCAAGCTCAATATGCGGTATTAGCGCCAGTTTCCCAGCGTTGTTCCCCAGTCCGGGGCAGATTAGTCACGCGCTACTCACCCGTTCGCCACTAACCAGGCCATATTGCTACAACCTGGTCCGTTCGACTTGCATGTGTTAAGCACGCCGCCAGCGTTCGTCCTGAGCCAGGATCAAACTCTCCGTTGTAATATAAACAGCGAATTTGTCTCGCTCGGAATTTAGGGATTTTTTTGTTCACCTGCCTCGCCTATCGCGTTGCAGGTCGCACATGTCTTCTTGTCAAAGAGCAAATGAAAAAACAAGTCTTTAGGGAGGAATCTTCTCTTCCTCTAACCGTCCCCCCTATTTCTTTTGGCCAAAATCTAATATATAGTGTAAAAAGGTCTTTGTCAAGTCCTTTCTCTACTCCCCATGCCTTACTCCCCTCAAGTCCGCGCATCCCAGCACACTCGTGTCTTTTTTTAATTCTTTATTTAACACTCTGTTACTCAAATGCCGCTTATGCCGTCATCCAGACACTCCAGACACGACGGCGCCTCTCGTGCCGAAACTCATGCCATGCCTCTCCTTGCTAACTCCAGCCCACGCTTGACGCCGCACACGGATTCAATGCCAGGTTTTCGACCTTTATCAGGATAGAAGGTTTTCTTTTCGTCGTTGCACACCGGTGGATACACGGACTGCCAACGCTATGTGGGCTCGACGACTGTCTCCAAAGCTTCGGAAATTTTGTTGCGATCAGCGTGAGTTCGACGTGTCCCTAATGCAACCAGGTAGCAGGCAAGGGATATGCCAAAACCGATGTAGATAGGCTGCACTCCAAGCCAATAGTGTTCCGAAAGACCGAGCTTTGGAGCCAGAGTCCAGATGAAGCTTGCGCTGCCCGACAAAATCATGGACGGCAAGACCCAGCCTCGGGGAAAGCGATAGCGCCGGCTGAAGCTTGTGAGCATAGGCAGAAGCAATATCGGCGCACCGACGGAACCCAAGTCGTGCCAGAGTGTGATGATAGATTCGGTAGTCAGAGCGAGAAGGAAGGATCCGATACAGGAGGCGACAAGCCCAATACGAACATAGCGAGGTATTTCGGAGACCTGCGCGCCCTTGCGACCTTTCCAAACCAAATCCCGCCCGAATGCGCCAGCCGCAATGAAGTAAGAGCTATCCACGGTGGACATCACCGTCGCCAAGAGAGCAGCTAAAAAGAGACCCAAAAGGCCAATCGGCAAAACTCGCCGTGCAAGTTCCGAAAACGCCACCGTCGGGTCGGTGATGTCCGGAAGCAAAGCCCGCGCATAGAGTCCCGTCGTCGTGGTCATGAAATCAAAGAGAATCCAAAAGAGAATGGAAATAAGGATTCCCGATGTCGCCGTCCGTCGCGAATCCGACGCATAGACACAGTGGTAAAAGTAGGGTTCAATGAGTGTGGTCGAGGCGATGAAATACCACACAAAAACCGCCGCGAAAGACTGCCCACCAGTGGGCGTGAAGAGCTCAGGCGGCACCTTCGTCTGAAGAAATCCCAGACCTCCATATTTTGCAGTCAACGCCACGACCATGACGGCGAAGCCGCAATACATGAAAAGGAAATAGACAATATCGGTTGCAACGAGGGAGCGCAGGCCACCCGTGTAAATGTAGAGTGTCGAGAAGAGGAGGCCTGCAAGCAAGGCAACAGGATAGCTCCAGCCCGTAATCCAGCGGCCGAGGGTTCCCAGCATCACCAAATAGGCGGCAGGCATGGTCATGATGAAGACCACCAGCGCGCCGAGGCGAGCTACTCCCCTGCCATAGCTCGCCTCAAGCTGGTCGGGGATACTGTAAAGGCGTGTCTGCCGCGCGCGGCGAGCAAGAAAGACAGCAAAGATGGCCGCATGCAGGTAGTAGGGCACGCCAAAGACAAACCAGTTGGCTAACCCGTAGCGCCATGAGTATTCGCTGATGCCAAAGATGCCGCCATACCAAGTCGCCACGAGCGTTGCAACGAAAGCGGGAAGCGTCAGACGCCGCCCCATGAGCAGGAATTCATCGGTATTGCGTCTGGGAACTCGACCGCGCACGAGGCCGACAGTTAGTGTCCCCACAACATAGAGAGCCGGAATCGCTAAGTCAATCCAATGAAAACGCAAGTTCGTTTCTCTTCATTTGTGCCATCCTGCATGGGGCAGCTCGGTTCGCCAATTCCGGGCGGATCAGGAGATCCGCCTCGGCGAGGCAATTCTGCGCCATTGCGGCTCTGGAGAGCCACAACGGCGACCTCAAGCTGCTCTAAATATCGAGTGACAGGCTGACAAGGTAATTTATCGGCGGTGCGACGAAATAGCGTGGTAATCCATCATCCGAATCAATGTATCCGCTCGTCTCATCTTCGTTGTTCAAGAGATTATTCACGCGCAATCGCAGCTCGATTCCTCGTAGCCCAGCCACCTCTTCAAACCGGTATCCCGCGTCCAGATTGACAACTTCATAGGCTGGCACGGCCGTATCATCTTTCTCGGTATTGTCAACATATTGCTTGCCGACGGCGCGCAACGAAAGTGCAAAGAAGTAGGTCTTCGCTTGGACAATTTCTGCGTCTTCAAGGATACAGATTATCGGCGAAAGAAGAAACAAGCAGGCCCTCGATTTCCATTCGACTCTCAGATTCCCGAGATAAGGTGGATCCCCCGCCAGCCGATTGCCGTCACGACTGACGAAATCCCATGCGTTCCAATCCCATTCTCTGTAGTGGACAAAATGATGGTCCGTGAGCGCCAGGTTGCCACTGATGGTCAAGGCCTCGATCGGGTGACAAGCCGAAACGAACTCGATTCCTTGGTGAAGTGTCTCTTCCGCGTTTCCCGACATGGGAACGCCGTTGTCGTCCAGTTGGCCGGCATAAGGGATAATCTCATCCTTAAGCGACATATAGTAGGCATTCACTCCGAATCCGAATCGGTTCCATTCCCAGGCCGTCCCGATTTCAAAGTTTGTCAGCTTCTCCGGTTTCAGCGATTCGCCGATATAGCGATAGCCACCTGTCCGCGACGCAAACCGAGCCGGCACGGTAATCGGCATGGACCAATAATCTTGTGGATCATAGATGTCCTTGAAGGCGGGTTCGCGCTGTGCCATGGAGAAATTCACATAAGCGCTTGCGACCGGCGCGCCGCGCTCGGCATCCGGCTTCAGGATCAAGTAATTCAATCCAAAGCGTGGGACGAAAGGAAGGGCCAACCGCAATCGGAAGGGGAGCGGAAAGTTCAATTTGGACGACGGCGTGTATCGGAGCGTCAGAGGTGTTGAGGCCGTGTAGGTCTTATCTACTTCCACGCCAAAAAGCCTGTCGTTGTCCATTCCATAGACTTGGGATTGCACCTGCAGGTCCAGCATAGCGCGCAGCCGCGTGGTCAGCTTATGGAAGATATGCACATAGGCGGCGAAACTCCGTTTTCGCACCTGGTAGTCATAATAATGATAACCGGAACTGATCCCAGACGGTAATGGATTTCCACTGCGCACGAGTCCCTCATGGTGCGCATGATGCAGACGGAACTCCGCTCCAAGCACCAGCTCGCCATTGCCATAGTCCCAGGCTAAGCGCGGAATCCAACCCCAATCCGTCTCACTCACATTGCGACGGCGCAGAAGATCGAAACGCTCAAGGTGATAGACGATGGTATCACCAGCCGATGTGTCAGGATCTGGCAATCCATCCTCATCCTCGTCCACATAATACCATGACGGAAAGAGCGTGTCCGAATCCACCTGGATGGTGTTTTGTCCAGGTCCGAAGAAATACTCCCCGAGCTTCTTGCCCGGCCGCCATTGATCATAATAACCGTCTCCTCGAAAGAGATAGATTGTGTTGGAAAGGTCAAGCTTGTCGCCTAATTTCCATTCATCATGCAATTCGTAATGCGGTTGAAAGAAGTGGTCTATTTCCTTCTCGTAGATCAGGGAATTTAGGCGCCGGTCATGGTCTTTGTCGCCTGTGATTCGTCCTTCGACTGCTTCTTTAGGGATTCCATAGTAGCAAAGGTGCGTCTCTTCAGGACCACCGTACAGGTTAAGACGCGTCGTACGGTGCGCTGAAAAGCGCGCCGCCGAGAAGTAGTAGCTCCAGAGATTCGACCAGCTCCCGAAGCGGTAGCCATCGGAGTGAATGCCTGTGAGTCGTCCTGCAAGGCCATAGTGGCCGGCAATTCGACCGGAATTAACCGCGACCGATGCCTTGCGCGTGTTGAAGCTGCCGTAGCTGCTGCCAATCCTTATTCCCGGTTCGTCTCCCGCGCCCGGCAATTTGGTCACCAAATTGATTGACCCGCCAAGGGCGGCGGCCCCGTACAGCGAACTGCCCACTCCGCGCTGAACCTGAATGTCTTGAACATTGCTTGGGAAATCGGGGAGGTCAATCCAGAAGACCTCATGCGATTCCGCATCATTGAGAGGCGCATTGTTGAGCATGACCGCCACGCGATTCTGCGTAAAGCCTCGCAGTTTCAAATACGAATAGCCGATTCCATTCGCATTGTCCGAATAGGCATTGATCCCCGGCATTTCGGTCAGCAATACCGGAATATCCTGGACATTGTATCGCACATCGACATCATTGCGGTCGAGGTTCGAGAAAGAAACCGGTGTCTCCCGCTGGGCGCGGGTTGTGGCGACCGTCACCTCGGGCATGAAATAGCGGGGCTGCTCGGAGAGCTTTTCAGGGCTCAGGGCCTCCTTCGAACTGAGATGAAGCTCGATTTCCCAATCGAAGACATCCTTCTCGGATAGCACAATCTCACGGATCGCGAGCGAATAACCGCTCTTCGCCGCTTGCACAACATACCTTCCAGCGGGAATCCCCTCGATGCGAAAACGTCCGTCGCCGCCGGTCTGAGTTGAGAGGCGCGACTCCTTGAAGCTTATCATGACTCCCGCGATGGGTCTTCCGTTGGAGTAGTCCGTCGTCCTCCCTTGCAGAATAGCCGCCTCCGATGAAGCCGCAATCATGCAACACAGAAGAGAGGCAACAAGATTATACCGAATCATTATTTCCTCCTGAATCAAATTCAACAAAAAACCGTCACCCGGAAACCGAATGACGGTCAAGAAAGTCACACTTGTCCGCCACTGTTTCCTCCGCTGGTATTATCCAGATCAGGTTCCGAGGGTATTGTCTCAGGCCGCCTCCAAAAACTGGCGGGCCACCCCTACAGTAGCACTATTAATATAGCTAAAGCAATGGGCTTTGTCAAGTGTGCGGACCCCAGAGGGTCGCAAGGCTGTCCTGAGCCCTATATTTGGAACTTTTTACTCCAATTATCGTATTATGATTGGCTGAGTGGCGGCAGCCCGTGTATCCAAGCGGTTGCTCCGCGATTCGGCATTACATAATATTTTTATTGAGATTAAGTTGAATTCACAGAAATTGTCCCGAGGTTCATCATGCTTCTCTCCATGCAGACTGACTACGCAATCCGTGTTCTCTTGGACATTGGGTCGAACTGGTTAGGACAGGGTGTTATCACACGCACGCTCGCGGAGCGTCTGCATGTTCCGCGGGTGTTCTTGACGAAGATTGTCGCTCAGCTTGCGGCATACGGCTTTCTGCGCACCCAGCGCGGCAAAGGTGGCGGCATTGCCCTCAGCCGAAGTCCAGCACAGATCAATCTTCTCGAGGTTATTGAGGTTTTCGAGGGCAGAATCCGCTCGACTGCATGCACCTCCTCCGAGGATTTCTGCTGCCTCATTAAGGGCTGTGCCATTCGCGGCCTTTGGACCGGCGCCGAGGATAACCTGCGCAACTACCTGGCAGGCTACACGCTGGCGGACCTGGTGGAAGCTGCATCCAGGCTTGGCGCGAGCGATACACCCGATGTGAGCGACTTAGCAGGCGCGAATCACCTGGCGCAAGCTGTACCCGTGCCGCACGGGTAGAAAAGAGTAACTGCTTCAACTGACGCGAACAAGCATAAGGAAAGAGACTTGGATACATTAGAAATTGTCAACTTGCATGTTTCCGTCGAAGGAAACGAGATTCTCAGAGGTGTGAATCTCTCGGTGCCCAAGGGTGAAGTCCACGCTCTGATGGGCCCGAATGGTTCGGGTAAGTCCACGATGGCCAATACCCTTATGGGGCACCCGGGTTATCAGATCACACAAGGGGATATTCGTTGGAAAGGCGAGAGTCTGATTGGGATGGGTGCCGATGAGCGAGCTCGCCGCGGGCTCTTTTTGGCTTTCCAATATCCGGCTGAAATTTATGGGGTGTCCGTCACAAACTTCTTGCGCATGGCGCAAGCTGCGCGCTTTGGAACGACCGGCAGCTTTTCGGACTTTCAAAAAGCCTTGAAGCAGCAGATGGAAGTCCTCGAAATCGAAGGCACCTTTTCGCAGCGTTACCTGAATGAAGGATTTTCGGGTGGCGAGAAAAAGCGGCATGAGATTCTGCAGATGGGCATGCTCAAACCGGAGATGGCCATTCTCGACGAGACCGATTCGGGACTGGATATTGACGCGCTGAAAATTGTCTCACGAGGAGTCAATGGCCTGCGCGGCCCAAAAATCGGCATGCTCCTTATTACGCATTACCAGCGATTGCTGAACTACATCATCCCCGACCGCGTGCATGTACTCATCGAAGGGCGCGTTGTCCTAAGTGGCGATAAAAACCTCGCACTTGAACTCGAAGCGCAAGGATATGATTGGGTCAAAGACGCTGCATCCGTTTCGTGAGAGTCCTATCATTTGGCCGACGAACGAGGCCTGAGTAAAAGGAAGATCCTTCCATGTCAAATAAGACTGTTGACTTGGATATTGACAACTACGAGCGCTACGGCTTTCACCAGCCCGAGAAATATCTTGTCAAAATGGACAAGGGACTGTCGAGACGAGTTGTCGAGGAGATTTCGGAATACAAGAATGAACCAAGTTGGATGCGCGACTTCCGTCTGAAGTCTCTGGATATTTTTCTCAGCAAGCCCATGCCCACTTGGGGAGCAGACCTGTCCGGTGTGGATTTCGACAATATTCATTATTATGTTCGACCGACAGACCGCCCGCAACATAATTGGGATGATGTGCCGGAGGATATCAAAAACACCTTCGACAAATTAGGCATTCCTGAAGCGGAAAAGAAGTTCCTGGCGGGGGTCGGCGCGCAATATGAATCGGAAATGGTCTATCACTCGCTGCAGAAGCAATGGGAAGAGCTTGGGGTCATTTTTCTGGACACCGATACAGGGCTGCGGGACCATCCGGACATTTTCAGAAAGTATTTTGCATCGATCGTTCCGCCGTCCGACAACAAGCTTGCGGCTCTCAATAGCGCCGTTTGGTCGGGCGGCAGTTTTATTTACATTCCACCCGGAGTGCATGTCACGATTCCACTGCAAGCCTATTTTCGCATCAACGCACAGAACATGGGCCAATTCGAGCGCACACTGATTATTGCGGACGAAGGCTCCAATGTTCACTATGTCGAAGGGTGCACAGCGCCCGTCTATAGCTCCGATAGCCTTCACGCGGCGGTCGTGGAGTGCATTGCGAAAAGGGGGGCGCGCATGCGTTACACGACGATTCAAAACTGGTCGCGCAATGTCTATAACCTTGTGACAAAGCGAGCCGTCGCAGAGGACGACGCGATTGTCGAATGGGTGGACTGCAACCTTGGTTCCAAAATGACCATGAAATACCCCGCCGTTTTCTTGAAAGGGCGCGGAGCACGAACGGACATTCTTAGCGTCGCCTATGCCGGCTCTGGGCAGCACATTGAAGCCGGCTCCAAGGTCATTCACAGCGCTCCGCATACGACTTCCGTCATTGTCTCAAAATCTATTTCGCGCGGGGGCGGGCGCACAAGCTATCGTGGACTTCTGAAAATCCTGAACGGCGCCGTCGGCTCTAAATCGAGCGTTCGTTGTGACGCGCTTCTCATGGACGAGATGTCGCGCAGCGACACCTATCCCTATATCGATGTCAAAGAAGAGAAAGTTACGCTGGGACATGAAGCGACGGTCTCAAAAATCGGCGATGAACAGCTCTTCTATCTGATGTCGCGGGCGCTTTCGCAAGCCCAAGCGACCGCACTCATCGTGCAAGGATTCATTGAACCGGTTGTGAAAGAACTGCCGATGGAGTATGCCCTCGAAATGAATCGCTTGATTCAGTTGCAGATGGAGGGATCGGTTGGATAGCCAAATACCAGCACTGAAGAGCACACCGCTAGTCTCTGACTCGCCGTGGCCACTGGAAGAGCATAGTTCGGCACTCGAAACCGCTCTCCGGAAGGCGGTTCCCGACCGGAAAGAGGAAGATTGGCGTTTTCTCGACCCCAGCATATTCCCCTGGGAGGAATTCGAGCAGGCAGCACTACAGGAACATCGCAAATTCGGCGTGCAATCACAAGTTGAATCCAGCGTCGCTCTGCCAGCCGTAGACACCGCGAGACTCTCCCAGACCCTTGCTATCCGCGAGGAGGACACTGACGCAAAATTCCTCTACCTCCACCGCGCTGTGGGCAATCCTGTTGTTGCTTACCGAATTCCGGGAGACCTACGCGACAGCGCGATTCGGATTGTCCAGCGAATCTCTGGGCCAGCAGCCCCGACTATTGTGCTCCATGTCGAGAGCAGAGCTGACATCGTTGTCTATCATCGCTGGGAAACTGCGGCGAATGGCGCGACACCCATGATTGGGCGAATCGAAATCGTTTTAGAGCCCGGCGCACGGCTGCACTTTCTCCATGAAGATCAACTCAGTGCCACTTCGCCCCTTTACTATCGTGCTCATGCACGACTGGCCGAGAACGCGCATCTGGACTGGGGAGTTTTCACTACCGGTTCGGTTTGGCACGCGGCAAAGATGACGATTGACCTGCAGGGCGCGGGAGCCGAGAGCACCACTTACGGCCTCTTCTGCGGCGCCGGAGAACGAACAGCCGAGCATCGCACTCTGCAAAATCATTTTTGCCCTCGTGCGAAGAGCGACTTGGTCTTTAAATCGCTTCTGGCCGGGAAGTCGCACTCGGTATACCAAGGAATGATTCGCGTTGAGAAGACTGCTCAGCGCACCGACGCTTATCAAGCGTCCCGGAATTTGATCTTGAGTCCCGCGGCCCATGCGGAAACGATTCCGCGTCTGGAGATCCTGGCGGATGATGTCCGGTGCTCACACGGTGCCAGCGTGGGAACGGTGGATGTCAATATGCTCTTCTACCTTATGACGCGGGGTCTCAACCGTGCTCAGGCCCTAGCAATGGTCGCGGAGGGTTTTGCAGAGGAAGTTATTCGGCGCGTCCCTCTGAACGACATCGCCGCAAGATGGCGCAGTGCTGTGCAACAAACCATTGGCAATAATCTCGCATGAGTCTTATGGAAACCATTATCAAAGCAAATCGGCCCATGTCAAAAGCAGAGAAGCTGCGCGAAGATTTTCCGATTCTGAAGACGACCGTGCGCGGCAAGCCGCTCGTCTATTTGGACAACGCCGCGACTTCGCAGCGGCCGTCGCAAGTCCTTGCCGCCTATTGCCTCTTTTGCCAATCGCACAATGCCAATGTCCATCGCGGCATTCACAGTCTGGGCGAACAAGCCACAGACCGCTACGAAGCAGCGCGGCGGAAAGTGGCGACTTTTATTGGCGCACCATCCGAAAGAACTGTCGTTTTCACGCGGGGCACGACAGAGTCCATCAACCTTGTCACTTATGGCTACGCCCGCAAGTTTCTCAAGCCCGGTGATGCGGTTGTGCTGACTCCAATGGAGCATCATGCCAATCTTGTCCCCTGGCAGATTGTCGCCAGTACCATGAGCGCCAACTTGCGTTTCTGGCCGATGACATCGGAAGGGACATTGGACATGAGCGCCGCGAGCGACCTTCTGCAACCTCCGGTGAAAATCGTCGCCCTCACGCATGTTTCGAATGTTTTGGGAACAATTAATCCCGTCAAAGAAATTACGCGACAAGCCCATGCCATTGGAGCAAAAGTGCTCGTGGACGGCGCTCAAGCGGTACCTCACATGCCCGTCAATGTCGCTGACATCGGCTGCGATTTCTACGCTTTTTCAGCGCACAAGATGTGCGGACCGACAGGCGTCGGCGTGCTTTGGGGACGGGAGGAATTGCTCGATGAGATGGACCCCTTCATGACGGGTGGCGAGATGATTCGTGAAGTCTGGCTTGATCATGCCACCTGGAACGAGCTTCCCTACAAATTCGAGCCGGGAACACCGCCGATTGCCGAAGCTGTGAGTATGGGAGCGGCCGTGGACTATCTGAATCATATCGGGATGGATTGGATTCAAGAGCATGACCGGCAACTCGTGAACCATGCGATGAACCAACTTCTGGCCGAGGATGGGGTGAAGATTTTTGGCCCGCAGGATGGGCGAGGGGCGCTCGTCTCCTTCAATGTCGAAGGTGTCCATCCGCATGACCTTGCGACTTTGCTCGACGGAGATGGCATTGCCGTTCGCGCCGGGCACCACTGCGCTCAGCCGCTGATGCGATGGCTGGGAGTTCCCGCCACGGCGCGCGCGAGTTTCTACCTTTATAATCTGCCGGAAGAAATTGACCAGCTATTAGAAGGCATCCGCAGAGCGAAAGAGGTATTCGCCTATGCGCGATGAACTCTATGGCGAAATCCTCCTCGACCACTACCGCTACCCACGTCACTTTGGAGCATTGCCCAATCCATCCGTGCGGATCGAGGGTAAGAATCCGTTATGCGGCGATGAGTTCTTGATTGACCTGAATTTGGAGGGAGATGTCGTCAGAGAGATTCGATTCAGCGGAAGGGGATGTGCCATCTCGATGGCATCGGCCTCCATGATGACCGAGTTACTGACAGGAAAAACCGTTGCAGAAATACAGGAATGGATAGACCGCTTTCGGAATTTCCTGCGCGACGGTGGAGCGCCTCCCGAAGGGGTGGACATGGGCGATTTGCAGGCCCTCGCGGGGGTCGCACACCTTCCCGTGCGCGTCAAATGCGCCATACTGGCATGGACAACGCTTGAGGAAGGAATTCATCAGCCCCCCAAAGCCTAACGGTTGCATACTTTGCTTTCCGAGACTACTACCCGCGACCTCAGGTCGCGGTTTTTTTGCGTGCGGATTTCTTGTTCCAAAGAAAAGATTAGCTAAGTAAAATGGGTCGGCCGCAAGTGGCCGACCCTGCACAAACTCTCTTTGCACAATTATCCGCGACCGATGGTCGCGGCTAGTGGTCAGTTTCTCAATCCCGCGAGCCGCGAATGAGAATCAGGCGGATAAGCTGCAGAAGCGCCATCGTTGCCGCGGCGACATAAGTCCAAGCCGCTGCGCTAAGCACGCGCTGCGCGCCATTTGTTTCATCGGGAGCCAAATAGCCGCCGCCGGACAGGATTTTCACGGCGCGAGCCGTTGCGTTGAACTCCACGGGAAGCGTCACCAAATGAAAGAGCACGGCTCCTGCGAAAAAGAGAATTCCCAAATCCATCATCCAACTGATGGAGGGAATAAACAGGCCGATGAAGAAAAGAGGTATGGCGAGTGTCGAGCCGAATTGCGCGACCGGAACGAGACCCGCGCGAACGGTCATCGGTGCGTACTGGAATTTGTGTTGCAGCGCATGGCCAGTCTCGTGAGCGGCAACGCCCAATGCCGCCAGTGATGGCGAATTATACACACCTTCGGAAAGGCGCACGACCCGCTTGCGCGGGTCATAATGGTCGGTCAATTCTCCTTCGATAGGTTCGACTTTGATGTCGGAAAGTCCCTGAGAATCCAGAATTCGCCGCGCCACTTGCGCACCCGTCAAATTTGCTCGATTCCGAACCTGACTGAATTTATGATAGGTGCTGCGCACTTTTGTCTGTGCCCAAATCGCAAGCACGAGCGCAGGTATGAGCAGAATGAAAGTCGGGTCGAACATGAAAGGAAACACTCCATCCTCCTATTCCATTTTTGTTTTTTCTGAAATCCGATACCCCCGCAAAAACTCCTCGGCATTCATGCGCTTTCGCCCTTCGAGCTGCAAGGAAAGAATTCGCAGCGGAACGGTTTGTGTCCCGATGAAAAACTCGCTTCCAGATGTTTTCACTTCTCCAGGCGAAAGCAAAGGCTTTTCATTCGCCAATTCCGCACGAAAAATTTTCAGTCGTTTGCCATCCAACTGTGTCACCGCGCCCGGTACCGGACTGAAAGCGCGAATTTGATTGCGGAGCTCCTCGGCTGGCCTTTCCCATTGCAGTACAAAATCGTCCGGCTTCAGCTTTGGCGCCGTCGTCGCATGCGAATCATCCTGCTTCTGCGGTTCTGTTTGCGTGCCGCTCTCGACAGCATCCAGCGTTTCAACGAGCACCTTTGCCCCGAGCACTGCCAAACGGTCGTGTAGTGTGCCGAAATCATCCTGCGGCGTAATAGAAACTCGCTCCTGGCGCAGGATGTTCCCCGCGTCAATGCGCTCGGTCAGGCGGATAATGGTGACACCGGTTTCGGTCTCTCCGCGCAGCAGAGTCCATTGAATCGGTGCCGGCCCGCGTCCTTTGGGCAGAAGCGAAGGATGCACATTGATTGCTCCTTGCGGCGGCAGCGTGAAAAGATCGCGCGGCAAGATGCGAAAGGCAACAACAACGAGCACATCCGGCTGCAACTGCGCAACTTTCTGCAAAAAACCTGAATCTTTCAAGGATTCAGGTTGCAGCACTTCCAATCTTCGCTGCTCGGCTCGTCTTTTAACGGGCAGCGGCGCGAGCTTCAATCCTCGTCCCATCGGCTTGTCCAGGCTGCAAATCACCGCGACCACCTCATGACGGCTGGCGCAAAGTGCATTCAAGGTCGGCAGCGCGAAATCCGGATTCCCGCAGAACACAACTCTCATGGCGACCTCACGCACGCACACCGTTTTGTGCAAGCTTCTTCAATGCGCTCTCCCAGCGAATCCGGCGCGCCGGCGTTAGGCGATCCACAAAAAGAACTCCATTAATGTGGTCAATTTCGTGTTGAATCACTCGTGCAAGAAGCCCGTCCGCTTCCATGGTCTGTGGTTTTCCGTCTATGTCTTGATATTCAACACGAATCCACTCGGGTCTCACTACCATATCTCGAATTTCGGGAACCGAGAGACAGCCTTCTTCATACTCCCATTGCTCGCGAGTCTCTACAATGCGTGGATTCGCCATCACCATTCGCAGCGGTTCATCCTTATCGCGAGGAACCGCCATAACGAGAAACAGCAGCGGCACATTCACCTGCGGTGCAGCAAGGCCGACTCCCTCGGCTCGATACATCGCCTCGTACATTTCATCCGCCAACTTCTTCAGTTCCGCACCAAACACCTTCACGGGTTCTGCACGATGGTGAAGTGTGGGATGGCCGTAGGTAATGATGTCTCGAAACACGAGTGATTCCCTCTCGCTCACTCTTTTGTGCGTTCTTCGATGCTTTTGACGCGGGCTACGCCAGCGAGGTCAATCTCAACCTTCACATTTTCGGCAATACGCACGAGCAGAGTATGCTGCTTTTCACGGATTCCCACGATAGACCCGTGCAACCCGCCAGCGGTGATAATTTCATCGCCGGGCTTCAGTGATGCCAGCATGCGACGCTGTTCCCGCTGCCGCTTAGTCTGGGGGCGAATTAGCAGAAAATACATCACCACCACAATGAGCAGTAGAGGCAGCAAGCTTGCAAACAAGTTGCCTGAGCCCTGCGGCGATGAGGCCTGGGCCAGAATAATTCCCCAATGAGACAGAAAATTCATATCATTTCTCCAAATCTTCCAAAATTAGATACTGTGATTAATGTCGTTTCGATAAGAGTATGCTTGGTGTCGCCGTTGTCGGTCTCCGGACCGGCAATGGCGCCATCGTGGGTTTGGAGACCCAAGAGCGACGATCAAGACCGCCCGCTCTATTCGCTCGTGGAGCTGTCGAGAAGCTGCCCGTTAGGTTCGGCCTCAGCAAGCGTTCCTTGAATTTCGGCTTTCCAATCGCTGAATGTCCCGTCGGCAATTCGGCGGCGAATCTGGGCCATCAGCTCCTGATAGAAATGCACATTGTGCAGTGAGACAAGGCGCAATGCCAGCAGTTCCTCCGCGACAAAGAGATGGCGCAGGTAGCCTCGGGTAAACTTCTGGCATGTATAGCAATGGCAATTCGCGTCAATCGGCACGAAGGCTTCTTTTTCATGCGCCGCCTTCACCGAAAGGCGTCCGTTCCAAGTGAACGCCGAACCCCCGCGCCCGACACGCGTCGGCAACACGCAATCAAAAAAATCCATTCCTAACGCAACAGCGTCCAGGAGATCAGCCGGCGTCCCGACGCCCATCAGATAGCGAGGCTTGTCCTCGGGCAGAAGCTCCGCACACAGTTCCACCATATCCAGAAATACGGCTCGTGGTTCGCCGACCGCCAATCCGCCAATGGCATAGCCCGGAAAATCCATTTCAATGAGCTGCTCGGCCGATTCCCTGCGCAAATCTTCAAAAGTGCTTCCCTGAACGATGCCCCAAAGTTCTTGCGGATGCCCATACAAAAATGGCTGCTCTTTGTGCGCCTTCTGTGCTTCGGCAGCCCAAAGAAGGGTCTGTTCATGCCACTCCTTGGCCTGACCGTAAGTGGTCGGATACGGCGCGCAGAGATCCAGCGGCATCATTAAGTCGCTGCCAATCGCGCGCTGAATCTCGATGACTTTCGCGGGCGTCAGGAAATGATAACTGCCGTCAATGTGCGATTGGAAAAGAACGCCTTCATCCTGGACGCGCTTCAGACGTGCAAGCGAAAAAACCTGATAACCGCCCGAATCGGTCAGAATCGGTCGCGGCCAACTCATGAATTTGTGAAGTCCGCCGGCGGCTCGCAATACTTCGAGGCCTGGCCGCAGATAGAGATGGTAGCTGTTCGCAAGGATCCCTTGCACTCCGGCGCCAATGAGTTCGTCGGGTGAAAGCGTTTTTACGGTTCCCGCTGTTCCCACGGGAAAGAAGCACGGAGACTCTAAGGCTCCGTGTGGCGTTTGCTGAATGCCGCGCCGCGCCTCTGAGTGCGAGTCTCTTGCGAGTATCTCAAAATGATGGATGTTTGATTCCCAATCGAATTATAGCCAAAAAGAACATGAAAGTCAATCTGACGCTACAGACGGATTCAAGGCCGCGGGAGCGGCTTCGTTTCTTCGCGAGAGTTGCGCAAACCGTCGGCGACTACCACTCGGTCAGCGCCCGAAAGGTCTTGAAAAACCTGAATGTGGATGAAACTGCACTCCAATAGCTTGCGCACAGGTTCAGCCTGAGTCTCCCCAATTTCAACGACGAGCGCGCCATTCTGTTCCATCAGGCGGTCTGCAAGTTCGGCAAAACGCCGATAGAAACGCAATCCGTCCGACCCACCTAAGAATGCGGCGCGCGGCTCAAACTCTTTGATTTCCGGCTGCAGCGAATTGAATTCCGATTCGGCGATGTACGGCGGATTTGACACAACGAGAGAATACGGCGGATGCAGATGAGACGGAATTCGGTCAGAGAAAACATCCCAAAAATGCGGGTGGACGCGGTCAGCCAAGCCGGCGCGTGCGGCATTCTGAAGCGCAAGGTCGAGAGCCTTCTCGTTAATATCTGTGGCTTCAACGACAGCTTGCGGGATATGGGCCGCGAGTGCCAGAGCCAGATTTCCTGTGCCTGCGCCAATGTCCAGAATGCGGAACTCAGCCACATCTCCAGATTCAGCGATCTTTTTCTTTGCCACCTCGATAGCTTTTTCGGTCACGATTTCGCTCTCGGGGCGCGGAATGGCCACTCCCGGCGCGACGCGTAATCGAATACCATAGAATTCCGTCTCGCCCACGATATATTGCGGCGGTTCATGTTTCAGCCGCCGCTTCAAGAGTTCGCGCAAGTGAAGTCGTTCCTCATCAGTGACCGGTCGGTCATGCTTCAAATAGAGCTCGATGCGCGAAAGGCCGAGCGCATGCCCCAAAAGCAGCTCCGCATTGGTGCGCGGATTCTGAAACTTCTTTGAAATCAGAAATTCGCGTGTGGCGTTGAGGAGATCTATGACGGACCAGGCGCGCGACGATGTAAGATGAATTTGTGACAAGTCCTTCCTCGACGACAAGAACAGTTCAGGATGGCGAACTCTCAGCTCGAACGGTTATCAGCAGCTACTCGAATCTCTATTTGACCAGTGTAGCATGGTTCACATGAGAGATGATACCTGTCTTACTACAAATCGCTTGGGAACCAATTCCGAAGTGCGTTCAGCAGCTTGGCAAAGCTGGGATCAATAAGCCACTTCCCAAAATCCACATGATTTAGGATTTCTTCCAAATCCAGCGCACCCGTTCCATTGCGCACAAGTCTTCGGCACATGAATTCAAACTGCTTCTCAAGATCGTCAGGGTTGTGTTTCTCAGCAGCACACTTGTATTCGGCGATTTTTTCAATCGGCAGCTCAATGACTCGAGCGAGTTCTCTCAAGTCCGTGAACAACCATCGTTCAAACTCGGGAGAGACACACACACAAGCGACTTTGGTCCCGAAGTTCACTCTGCAGAGATTCTGCTCGACCTGAGCTTCGCATTCTTCACGCGTCCTGTTACACCCCGAACCATGGTGATCAAACAACACAAGCGCAAACTGTTCCTGATCCATTCCTCTGCTGCGATTGACCCTCGCCAGAATGTGGCCTCGTTTGCGCACGCCCGCATCCCTGTGTGGATGCACATAGATTGAGCAGGTAAATGACCCGATCTGGAGTTCAGCAGACCTAGCTCCAAGTGCCTCGATGAGCTTCTTGAAGGGTCGATCAGGAACTACCACCAACATATCTGGCACTAGAAGATTCCCTCTGCAAGTAGATTCGCTTTGTCCAAATCCTCAGCCCAGTCCTGCAATGCCGGATGGTCACTCCCTGCTACTATTGCTGTCCCCAATTCAGTCTTTCTGAATACTAGCACATCTCTGAGCTTGAAGTTAGCAAGTACGACGGGAGAGTGCGAGGCGAAGATTACCTGCATCTCGGGATAGGCCGTTTTGAAAGGCCTAATAATCCCTTCAATGGCACTTGGATGAAGCCCATTCTCTGGCTCTTCTATCAAGAGAAACTTGTGACCCTTGTGATGGAAAGCTAGCAATGTGAGGGCCATGAACCTCAGAGTGCCATCAGAAAGCAGGTATTGAGGAACACGAATGCCTGCAGCGCTAACAACCCAAATGAGCCTGCGTTGATTTTCGGGCCTGACTTGAGGGTCAATGTCCAGTATCTCCGGGAAGAATTCACGCAAATGCCTCACCCAACGGTCAAAGCCCTTACGATCATTCTCCTTAAATCGATAGACTACATTCGCAAAATTGTCCCCATTCTCTGATAACTGTTCACTGGATTTCTCTGGGGATCCCGAAACCTTTATGCTCTCTATGTCCAACTGAATTCGAGTGGGTGCGTTCAACAGATACTCCTTGATCCAGCTAGAGTATTCGTACCCATTCTCGTCCGGAACGAATTTGAGAGATAGCTGCTTGCGTCCGGCTATTTTCGTCTGCAAGTGATACGGTATTCTCCCTTCCCCCTCGAGTCCCAGACGCGTGAAGAGGTCCGCACCCTTGGAAGTCTTATAAAGAATTCTTTCCCAATTTTCTGTCTTCTTTCCTGCATGTCGCTGCAACAAATCTATTTGCGACACCATGTCCGCGTCATGAAATAGGTCGAAATTTATGGGGGCTTTCGCTGGAGCACCAGGAATGTCCCACGTTCCTCGCCTTATCTGTCGAGTGACCGCTTCAGACTCAATTATGAGTCCCTCCACGCTGTCTTGGCCGAATACAACAGTGTACCGTAATATCGGCCACTCCTCATGTTTCAACACAAATGAGAATCCGATAGGCCCTCCTTTCGCTTGATGCGTGAGTTCGAGAAGAGATTCTGCTTTGCTCATACGGAGAGCTTCCTCCGGTCCTTTTCCAAGTAAAGAATTCCGCACGAAGAGTACTGCATCAAACACGCTGCTCTTTCCACTTCCATTCGGACCCACGAGAAGCTGGTACTCACACAGAGGAACACGGAGGCAACGTAGGACCTTGAAGTTGAAAATGTCAATCTGGACAATCATCGCAACACTCCCTTCTCGTCGCTCTTCCAGAGCTGATAAAAATGCCACAAAGAATGATCAAGATGGGGCCATCGGCAGCGCCGGTGTTCATCGCCTTTCCTGGAATTTCAAAATAGAGACAAGAGAACTCATTCATTATTACCTTCTTTCCCTTATACTCCACCAATTCATCGGGGCAATCCAACAAGTCCAATCTGATACACTGTCGTGCGGCGCCACTCGTGAAGTTCGCCAACCTGCGAGAGCAGACGGCGGAATTCGCGCGGGCGCCAGTGGTTGACATGGCCGGGGTCGCCACCGAGGCGAAAGCGAACCGAAAGCCAAGTGAGCCATCGAAACAATGGCTCGTAAGGAACGGAGATTAGCAGCCACTGCCGCGCGCATCGCACAAGTTCTCGCAGAGCCTTTTCGGGCGCAGGCAGATGTTCGAAAACTTGCGATGAAAAAACAAGGTCGAAATTTTTCGAGGGAAATGGCATGTCAAGAATACTGCCGACAAGCCAAGTCGCCTCTGGGTTTTGTTGTTTCGCATAATCTATCGCGTCCACCGAGACATCAATACCTGTCCACTCACCAACAAAGCCACGCTTTCGCATCGCGCGATAAACGACGCCTTCGCCGCAACCCGCATCAAGTATGGAGCGCGCTCCGGTTTTCTGCAGCAGCGCGAACATCGCATCGAGATAGAGCTCCAGATGACGCTGATACAGCGCCCCGGGGTATTCCCATTTGCTCAGATTCGCTGAGCGATATTCGAGCGGCTTCTCAAGGATCATTTGTGGATTACTTTGCCGCAACATTTGCCGGAACCTCGGCCTGCCAGAATTCGTTGAAGGCGGTAACCCAATCACGGCTTGCGGCGCGCTCGCGAGCGTTCAAGCTCATTTCGCGGCGCAAAGCGTCATCGAAGGTCAGCCGATGCAGCGTTTCCTTCCAAGCGTGAAGATCATGTCCCGGCAGGGCGAAGCCGCTGTGACCGGGCGCGATAATCTCTTTGGGGCCACCTTCATCGGAGACAATCGCAGGCAGTCCCGATGCCTGAGCCTCCAGCACCGCATTGCCATAGGTGTCGGTCGTCGAAGGAAATACGAAGATGTCAGCGGACGCATAGGCTTGCGCGAGCGACCGTCCTTTGAGAAAGCCCGTGAAAACGATTTCTTCTCCTCTGTGGCTCTTGCGCAGTTCTTCAAGATACGGGCCGTCGCCCACGATGACAAGCGATGCTCGCTCTTGAACATCCTTCTGAGTCAAGAAACTTTTCAGGACGGTGTCGAGATTCTTTTCGCGTGAGACTCTTCCTACATAGAGAATCTTCACTTGACCGTTTGCACCCCACTTACTCCAAAAGTCCTCGTCTCGTTGTTTGGGATTGAAGAATTCAAGGTCGGTGCCGCGATTAAATATGAAGAGCCGTTCCGGCGCAAATCCATGCTCCTTCAGTTGCTCTCGATAGGCTTCCGACGGCGACCAAACGGTGTCGCACCGGCCATAGAACCATTCCATATAGCGCCATGTAAGGCCCTCAAGCCTTTCATCCTGCGTAATCATACGGACATGCTGAGGGAAATCGCTGTGGTAAATCCCGCGAGTTGGGACATGGAAATAGCGCGCGGCCAGCAAAGCCATCAGCCCCACGGGGCCGGGTGTACTGATGATGTATTCGGTGAATTCTCCTTGTTCGAGTGCTTGCAGCATCTGCAAAACCGGCGGCATAACGAGTTTCTGCAATTCATAATCGGGAATTCCGAATTCGCCAACCGGCTCGAAATTCCAGAAACCTTCTCCCTGCGGTGCCTTTTGGCGTGAAACCGATGATACAACGACCAAGTCTTCGCCCTGCGCGCGCGCGACGGCGAGCATCTTGCGAATCGTCAGGGATACGCCATTGACATCCACGAGCGTGTCCGTGAACCATGCGCGTCGTGGCCGATGCGGCCCTTTCCGAGGCAATGCAAGCGGAGCGGCGAAGTGCTCTTCGAGCCGCTGCAGTAGAGGGCGATCCCTGTTCTGGGAAGCAAAGGCGTAGAGGTAGGGTGCAATGACGATTTCGACGGGCAGAAGCATCGAAAGCACTTGCAGTCCTTCGAGAAGGCGGCCTCGCGTCATTCCTTCAGCGGTATGCAAAAGCAACCGGTAACTGACACGCCCAGCCACATGGCCTGCCAGAGCATACAGACGACGGTCAAATGCCGCCAAATCATCATCCACGAGCCCCAAGCGTCGCTCGGAGCGCGGCAACTCACGCCAAGCGCGCACGACTTCACGCACGAGACGCCGCTCCATCGGAGTCGCTTTGCGATTCATGCCAATCAGCCGCGTCGTGCTGTGCCAGAGAAGCTCGCCCTTCTTCCAAATCGTGAGCTTGGGAGGAGGCGAGGGTCGGAAGATACGCCGCAGAATTTGACTAAGAAGATCCGGCGGTTTGCCCTGAGCCGTTGCCACCGTCTGCTGATAGAATTGAAAAGCGACGCGATACATCGAATGCGCGGCGGCGAGAGTGTTCCCTGCAACGCCCGCGGGATGGCCTGATTTGCCGACGATGTGCTGCAAAAATTCCCCCGGCGTGTCGCAAGCGGGGCACTGCACATAGGTCAGCCCCGCATAGTCGCCACAATAATCGCAGGAACCTGCAACATAGCCCTTCTGCCACGGCTTTTCGGACGCGGGTGGGATGGCCCATTTATTGGCCAGTGTTTCCATGAACTCTTTCGTCAGGTGTGTGAAAAGCACATTCAGAAAGGCAGCGTTTCGCTCAGGTCGCCCACCGGAACGGGTTTCGAAATGGTCAAAGAGGAGAAGGAGGCGTTCGATGTGGTCAGTGCCCATCCGTGAACTCAGCACATCCAAAGGCGAAGCCACGGCGTGAACGATATGTTCTTGAAGAAGAAAATCTCGCACTTCGTAGATATTTGATCGCAGCGCACCCACCTCACGAAGCTGCGTTTCGGTGATTCCATAGAGGAGGATATCTATCTTGCAACCATCTTCCGGGAAAGCAACGGTTGTGCCCGCGGAGATAAATACTCCGGGCAAATGCGCGATTTCGGCGCAACCGGCAATGGTGTCAATGTCGGTTATGGTTACGAAATTCATTCCGCGCCGACGGGCCGTCGAGTAGATTCGTTGAGGCGTCGTCAGACTTTCCGGTGCGCCGATTCGCCTCAAGACCCAGGTGGAAGGTCGGTTGGAGTATTTTGAGTGCACATGCAAATCGGCGCGGGTCACCGAGCTTGTCTCCTCACTTGCTCTTCGGCTTTCAACACGAGCTCCTTCATCTTCTGCTCGAGCACGACGCGAAACGCTTCAATCGCCTCAACTTTTTTCTCGATTGGCGGCAATGGGTCTCCAATAGAAACCACGGCTCTCGAGAAAGGCTTTGGAACTTGAAAGCGATCCCAACTTTTGAGACGCCATACCCGGTCACCGGCCCAGGTGATTGGAATCGTCCACGCGCCGGCCATTGCAGCAATCCACGGTGTGCCGATTTTCATTTCCATGGCAGGTCCCCGAGGGCCATCACAAACCATAGCTGCAACGGTTCCTTTTCGAATCGCAGCGACCATTTGTCGCGCGGCCGCACCGCCGCCTCGAGTGGACGACCCACGCACCGTCTTGTAACCCATGTGCGCGATAAGTTGCGAGACCATCTCACCATCCTCATGGCGCGATACCATCACCACGGAGCCCGTTCTTCGATGCCACCAGACAGGAAGAAGCATACGGCCATGCCAAAGGACATAGAGAACCGGCACTCCTTTCCGTTCAAGCTCCTGCACCGGCTCGGCATTCACAATCTGAACGCGAGTCCAGCGACACGCAAGCCGAGCCAAAAGATGCCCGAATCGCGTGGCGAGAAAAAAGAGGAGTCGCTTGCCCAGCTTAGCCTTCTTTTCCGGAAGCGATGAGCTGGGCGGCGATGTCAGCGACTCGCTGGGCTGCGCCAGCGGAACCGAGCTTTTCACGAACTTGTCTCAGTTTATCTCGACAGGACTCAATCGCTTTGGCATCTATTAAGAAAGGAAGAATTTCGCCCGCCATTCGCTCTGGTGTTGCGTCTTGTTGCAGGAGCTCGGGCACAATTCTCTCCCCTGCGAGCAGATTCGCCATGGCAATGAAAGGTACCTTCACGAATCGGCGGCCAAGCCAATAGGTCAGGGCGGAAGTCTTGTAGATGACAACGAAAGGATTACCGAAATGGGCCGCCTCGATGGTTCCCGACCCTGATTTCACCCAAGCGGCGTTGGCATGAGCCAAAACAGCATGCGTTTGCCCACGGACGGCGACGATGTTTTGGCTCGCGATGAATCTTTGATATAGACTTGGAGGGAGTGTTGCCGCCTCAGCCAGTATGAATCGAACTCCCGGCACAAACCGCTGCAGAATCACCGCAGCCCCGGCCATTACGGGCAGATGCCGTCGCACCTCCTGGGCGCGCGATCCAGGCAGAAGTGCTACAACCCTGTCGTCCGCCTCAATACCCAACGAGTTCAAAAACTGACCTCGCGGCGGAATCTCTCCTACCTCATCTAAAAGCGGATGGCCGACGAAGGTGCAGGGCAGGCCAACCTCGTCATAGATCTTCGCCTCAAAGGGAAAGATCACAGCGATATGGTCGGCGAGCGTTGCAAGTTGCTTCGCTCTGCTGGCTCTCCACGCCCACACTTGGGGGCTGATGTAGTAGAGGATCTTTGGCCGTTTCGGCAGTTGCAGCCGTCGGATTTTATCAAGGAGTGAAAAATGAAAACCCGGATAGTCTATCAGGATGATCAAGTCGGGTTTGCGATGGACAATTTCCCGCAATAGCATTCGGCGCGTGCGCAAAACGAGCGGCAATACGCGCACAACTTCAGCAAAACCGACGACAGCCAAGCGTTGGCAATCCACGAGCCGTTCGAGACCGGCGGCGGACATTTTGTCGCCGCCCATGCCGAAGATGCATGCCTTGGGGAATCGTTGGCGAAGTGCGGTGATAACGCCCGCCCCATGCACATCGCCGCTGACTTCTCCCGCCGATATGAAGATCGTTGGCTCGACGCTGTTCTCCTTTCCTGAGTTCTACTCTCTTCCTGTCGCCACTTCGACTGTGCCCATTTTGCTCAGAATCTCGGAAGCAAGCCGCAGCGCCGCCAGTCCGTCTTCGCCAGTTACCGTTGGATGCACACCTTCACGCATGGCACGGATGAATTCAGCCTGCTCCATTTCGATGGCGTTGGCCTCCGGTGCTTCCGGTGCTTCGTAGAGGATGTGCCTTTTCACCGCTCCCTTCTCAACCTGTCCGAGGGCCATGGTGCCGGGCAATGTCTCTTCGCCGGGTTTCGCCAGGCGATAGATTTCGGCGCGGCCATCGGCGAAATCGAGCGAAATGTAGGAATCGGCTGCGAAAAGACGCATCTTACGCATGGGATTGGCGCTGATTCGGCTGGCCGTGATATTCGCGACGGCCCCCGAGGGAAAAGTCAGTCGGGCATTGGCGATATCGGCGCCTTCGGAAATCACGGCAACACCCACTGCCTCTACATGAGCAGGATATTCGCCACAGAGCATCAGAATCAAATCAAGGTCATGAATCATCAGATCCAACACAACAGCCACATCCGTTCCCCGCGGTCGAAATTGGGTGAGCCGATGCGCCTCGATAAATTGAGGCCGCGGAGCTTTTTGGCCAAGAGCGCGGATCGCCCGATTAAACCGCTCGACATGCCCGACCTGAAGTGTAAGCCCTTTCTCTTGCGATAGCGCGACGATTTCTTCAGCCTCGGCTACCGTGCTGGTCATCGGCTTTTCTAAGAAAAGGTGTTTGCCCCGCTCAAGCGCGCGCTTCGCAATTTCATAGTGGGAACTGGTGGCCGAAGCGACAATCACTCCATCCACTTCATCGAGCAGGCTTTCCAATGTGCCAAAGACGCGCCTGTTCCATTGAGCGGCGACCTGTGCGGCACTCTCCGTATTGAGGTCAAAAAGGCCGACCCAAGTTTCGCCCAATGCGGCCAGGAGCTTGGCGTGAATCGTGCCGAGATACCCCGCTCCGACCAATCCAACTCTGACTGGTTTCATGAATCTTTCCGAATTTCTCACCGGAAAACACACGGGCACAACGCCTTGTGCCCCTACATTCCTTTTTTTCAGGGGCGAATCAGGAGATTCGCCGCCGCGATATCTTCTTTCTCGCCGCAGCGGGTGCCCACACCCGCGTGCAGCAAATTGGCTACTGCCAAGAAATTCCACAGGCAACACAGAGCCCGCGATGGATGAGCGCGGCCAGGACGGGCTCTTTGTAGTCCGTGGACCAGCGGCGACCCGCGATGCGGACGGCTTCGGCGCTTCCCGCGCGGCCGGCTTCTCGGAAGCGATCGCTTGCGGGCGGAAAGCCCTTGAGCATTTCTTCAGCTTCATGCAGACGGCCAAAACGCGGCAAAACGCTGCCCACTGAAATGCGAACATCATCGAGCACTTCGTTGCCAGAAACAAAAACGGCGACCGAGAGGCGCGAAATGGCCAAAGCTTGACGCCGACCAAGTTTCAGAAAAGCCGTGCGCGATGTAGGTCCCCGCGTACGCGGGGATTGCGGCAGATCGGAGAAAGAAATATCGGTAATAAGTTCATCGCGCTTTCGGACGGTTTTGTAGGGTGCCAAGAAAAAATCAGAGAGCGAAAGGGTGCGTTTCTGCTCGGCGCTCTCAAGAGTGATTTCCGCACCGAGCGCGATCAGAGGCGGAACTGTGTCGGCACAGCTTGCCGCGTTGGCGATGTTGCCGCCGACTGTGCCCTGTGCGCGAATCTGCGGCGATCCAACAAGAGATGCGGCTTGCGGCAGAAAAGCGGCCACACGCTGAAGCTCGGCGTGACCGGCAAGTTCAGCATGCGTCACAAGAGGCCCAATATGCCACCGACCCTTTTCATGTCGTATGTTCCGCAGGCCATCGAGACGACCGAGAGCCACCCAGATTTCGTCCGCATCGAATGGAGCACGCCTGCGCCCAATCATCAGATCAGTTCCGCCCGCCATAGGCCACGCGTTTTCTATCCTCAGAAGCGAGAGTGCTTCCGGAAGTGCTGTCGGCCGTTCGATGCGACGCGGATTCATGGCGTCTCCTTCGCGAGACTCGTTCGGATTCCATGGCGACGCAATTGCCGACCGAGCAGCACCCGCTCAAGCGATGCGGGAAGTTCTCGAATTCGGTGCCCCGTTGCATTGAAAATCGCGTTCACAATAGCAGGGGCACAAATCTCGGTCGCCGGTTCGCCAAGAGATTTCGCGCCGATTGGACTGAGTGCGTCGGGATGCTCAAGAAACGAAGCATGAATATTGGGCGAGTCCAAAGCCGTGGCGAGCGTGTATTCGTCGAAGTTTTGAATTCGCGGGATGCCTTGTTCCTGGTGATACTCCTCGAGCAGGCCATACCCCATGCCCATCACGACGCCGCCATAGACTTGCCCGCATGCCTGAGCGTAGCTGATGACTTTACCGACTTCGTGGCAAGCCCAGACATCAAGGACGCGCACTTGCCCCGTTTCGGTGTCCACTTCGATTTCCGCCGCATTCGCCCCATAGACATAAGTGAAATACGCCGTGCCCTGGCCGTGCTCTTCATGCCATGTCGTCTTTGGAGCCTTGTGCCATCCGAGCGCCATCAGCGAAATGCCGTTTGCGAACGCCCTGTCCGCCAGTTCGTCAAAACTTGCCAAACGCTCTTGCCGACGCCAAAGAGCGTTGTTCTCCAAGCGTAAATCGCTGCCATCTCCCGCATAGACTCTTGCTGCGAACTCCAAGAGGCGTTTCTTCAGCGTCATGCTTGCCTCGTAGGCCGCGCTGCCACCCATAATCGTCGCGCGGGACGCGACCGTCGAGCCCGAGTCAGGCACGCGATCCGTATCCGTGTTGAGGAATCGGATTCGCGAAAGCAAAATGCCCAGCACTTCAGCGACTACCGCGCTTATTGCTGTCTGGGCACCTTGACCCATGTCGGTGATGCCGGACGCCACGATAACAGAGCCATCCGTTTGAATGGCGACGAGTGTGCCCGCTGCATCCACTCCTTCCGCGCCGAGTGAAACGCCGCGGTAACTACACGCAAGTCCAATCCCGCGCTTGATGGGATTAGCCTCTTTCTGCCTTGCGCGATTCTCTGCCCACTTCTTTTCATAGTCACACGCGCGCGCGACGCTTTCGAGTGCTTCGATGACCGTCACTTTGCCCGGCAGTTGCTGCCCCGTCGGCGTGATATCGCCGTCCCGATACGCATTCATGCGCCGAATTTCGAGCGGGCTCTTGCCGATCTCTTCAGCGAGCTCGTCCATCAGGGATTCAATCGCGAAATTCACTTGCGGTGAGCCAAACCCGCGCATCGCACCGGTGTAGTTATTGTTTGTGAACGCGGCTCGCACGCGCGTGCGCACCCATGGAACGCGATAAGGCCCCGCCGCTTGAACCGTCGAGCGCCAAGTGACGAATTGGCTCGTCGAAGCAAACGCGCCCGCATCGGCGAGAATATCAATTTGCATCGAGCGAAGTTGCCCGTTTTTGTCAGCACCCAGAGCGTACTGCATGCGATAGGGATGGCGCTTGTAGGATTCAACAAACGACTCTTCGCGTGAATTCACCATTTTCACCGACCGCCCCGTCGCAAGTGCCAAAAGTGCCGCTCGGCAGGCAAGCAAAGTCATCGCTTCGTCCTTGCCGCCAAACGAGCCGCCTAATGTTGTCTGAATGACTTGCACTTTGTTCAGAGGCAAATCAAGAACCGCCGCAACGGAGCGCCGCGTCGAAAAGAGATTCTGCACCGAGCCCTTGACGATGATTCCACCATGTTCCGCCGGCCAAGCGACAATCGCCTCCGGCTCGATATAGGAATGCTCCACATGTTGCGTTCGATAAGTGTGTTCGATCGTAACGGGAGCAACCGGCGGTCTTTCGCCTTCGCCGTGACAGACTCGATGCTCAACGGCCAAATTCGAGCCTTCATGCACGAGAGATGCACTCGCTTCCAGTGCTTCTTCGGGAGAAGAAATCGTCGGCAATGCCTCATATTCGATTTCAATTTGCTCGGCGGCAAAGCGAGCTTGCTCCTCTGTATCCGCCGCTACCATCGCGACGCCGTCGCCGAAATACCGTACCTTGTCATCGGCCAAAACGCGCTGATGCGGGACAATGATTCCGAAGCTGTGCGCTCCGGGAATATCGTCAGCGGTCAAAACAGCGCGCACGCCCGCACATTGCCGAGCCTTTTCAGCATGAATGCGAATAATACGAGCGTGGGGAACTCCAGCGCGTTTGACCGTCCCATAGAGCACATGACCCGGCAATTGGTCAGCGCCAAAAATGGCTTTGCCGGTTACCTTGCCAATGCCATCAACACGGCGATTTTGAGGATAGGATTTCATTTTAAAGAAAAGACTCGAGGGCTCGCCCGAGCAAAACACCCGCAACCTGACGGCGATAATCCTCTGTGGAACGAATGTCCGTGATCGGCGAGATTTCATGGTGCACGGTCTCTTTCGCCTCCCGGATTAGAGCCGAAGAAAGAGACTTGCCGCGCAGGAGCGATTCGGTTCGAGGCGCGCGAATGACCGTCGGCGCCACCGCGCCGAGGGCAATCCGAATCCACTCAATAATTCCATGATGCAGCAAAGCTTGTGCGGCTACGCTTACCTTTGAACACGCGACAGCTTTTCGCGGCCCTATCTTCAAAAATGCGCCGCGCTCGCGCGCATCGGGAAGCTCGAATTGAACCGCCACAAGCAGCTCTTGCTGGCGACACACGCTCTTGCCGGGTCCAAGGAAAAATTCTCGCAGCGGAATCTCTCGCCGCGAGCGGAGCGAATGAAGTTCAGCCACCGCGTCAAGTACAATGAGCGGCGGAATGAGATCGCCTGCGGGCGATGCGTTGATGATGTTGCCGCCGATGGTGCCACGATTGCGGATTTGTTCGCTCCCAATCTCCGCGGCGGCACAAGCCAAGATGGGCGCATACTTCATCAAAATGCTGCTGTGTTCAATTTCACTGTGAGTCGCGCGACTGCCGATGCGAATGCGATCATTCTCCTTGTGAATGCCACAAAGTTCGCGCACATTCTCGAGCATCAAAAAGCTCGCAAACCTATCTGGATTGTCCTTGCGCAAAACGAGCAAATCAGTTCCGCCCGCCAGCGGTTGCGGCGGGTTTTCTGTGGCAAGAAGCTCTAAAGCCTCTTCCAAGCTCTTGGGCATGAGAATCTGCGTCATGGAGACTTCTTGACAGAGGCTCGTCGAATCTCAATCATTTGAGCGACAATCGCGACCGCGATTTCCTCGGGAGTCTGAGCATGTATCGCAAGGCCAATCGGCATGTGTACTTTTTCAATATCCTCAGCTCGGAATCCCGCAGCCGTCAGTTCCTTCCGAAACTCCGCCACCTTGGCGCGGCTCGCAATCACGCCAATATATCCGGCACCTTTTGGCAAAATCTCTTTCAAGATTGCCAAATCCAAATCATGCCGATGTGTGACAATCGCCACGAAATCTTTCGGCCCCGCTTTGAGCTCTCGCGCCTGCGCGACAATATCGCCGGTGTGCAATCGCGTTGCGTGAGGATGCCGCTCGCGCGTTGCCATTTCCGAGCGTTCGTCAAAGACTTCCACTTGCCAGCTTACCTGCGCCGCAATCATCGCTGTCGCCTTTCCGACATGGCCGCCGCCGAAAAGATAGAGCACCGCGCGCGCAGGAGTCGGCGCAAAGAAGACCTCCATTTGGCCGCCGCAAATGCTGCCTGTCGGCACACCCTCCACTTTCTCATCAAGGGCATATATGCGCATGCGCGCTTGGCCATCGAGAATTGCGGCTTTGGCCTCCTCAATGCACGCGCTTTCGACGGCACCGCCGCCAATCGTTCCAATGGATGAGCCGTCCGCGCGCATGACCATCATCGCACCGGCCTGTCTGGGCGTCGAGCCTTTCGTGGAGGTTACACTCACGAGACAGAAAGATTGGCCAGCTTCCGCCAGTCGCCCGGCTTCGATGAAGACTTCATGGCTCACGAATTCTCCCTCAGTCTTTGCGCTCCAAGTCGAATCGCCTCCACAACCTTTGTATATCCCGTGCAGCGACACAAATTCCCTGCAATCGCGCGGCGAATCTCTGCTTCGCTCGGATTCGGATTCTTCTTTAGCAATGCAACGCCCGACAGCACGAGTCCCGGGGTGCAGAAACCGCACTGCACCGCGCCGATTTCAATGAATGCCTCCTGAAGCGGATGCAGCTTGCTGTCCTTTTGAAGCCCCTCGATGGTTTCGATATGATGCCCGCCGATTTGTGCACAGAGAACAAGACAGGAACAAACCGGCTGGCCGTCCAAGAGCACTGTGCAAGTGCCGCATTCTCCTTTGCCGCAGCCTTCTTTCGTTCCCGTAAGGCCCATCTCGCCGCGTAGAAAATCAACAAGGCGCATCTCCGGCACGACTTCGCAGGAGACAGGCTTACTATTCAGTGTAAAATCAATCTTCATGAACCTATCTCAGCGCGTTATTTTCCCCAAGAGCTGCTCTTCAAACCATGCCTTGGCCGCTTCCCATTCTCGCTCCGCCTCGACGCGTAGGTTACGAGCGTGCGTGCGTCTTCTCGTGAATTCTTCAACAATCGTGCTTTGCAGTTTTTCCGAGACAATTGGGACTAAGAGATTTACTACGTCTTCATTAGCAAGTCTCGGATGCGTGTTGCCAGTCATCATGTGTTTCGTTTGCTTCACTGTAATTGAGGAACGGAGCACTGCTGCAAGATAGTCTGGGAGGACTCTTTTATCGCCTTCACCAGCGTGCCTGATCCTCATCACGTGGAACTCTGTAGAACAGGTTCCTGCCTCTTCAGCACACCATACCTTGTTAAGATATGGGCGAAGACGCGCAAACAGTACGTCACCAGCTTCAAAACGAAAATGCTGCCCCTTAACCTCCTCATCGGGCATCGGAGCAAGTTCGCCCGAATGACTCTGCACATTTGCCAGTCCAACATAATGGTCAGGCTTAGCAACTGACCCAACTTCCCGCACAAAATCCACTACTTCCATCAGCGGCGCGGTACAAACGACGTTTCGCCCGCTGCGGATCGCTTGAATCGCTGCAATCCGCTCTGGATGGAAGTATTCAGCATTCAGTCGTTTGTCAACTTTTACTTGCCTCAAATGAACGCAGTATGCTCCCTGCGCCACTTCCCTGGGTTCTCTTAGGCCTATCGCCTGAATTAGGAACTCATCCATCCCCTTGAGCAGCGCCTCCGCCTCGGCCAGCTTGCGCTTGCGCGACTCGCGAGCCTCCTGCATGGCGGAGGTTAGTCGTTGCTGCGTGGCAATGGACGGAACAGGGATGCTAAGGGATTTGAACTCTTCCTTGTTGATGTTGGGCTGCCCAGAGGGACGCTGCATAGCTCGCACCCATGCACGGTAGGCTCGCGTCTTTGTGTACAGGTACACGTACCAAGGCAGGACACGAGCTTTATCAAAAACGAACCGAATGCAGTAGCCAGCAAAGATTGCAGGGCCAATATCATCAACATAAATGAATGTCTTTCCTGCCGTAGCGCCACTTCTTGCGAACAGAACATCCTCATTATGGAGAAGGAATTCTGGACGAATGACCTCAGCCGTGACGAAAGCCGTGCCTACTACAATTCCAAAATCATTGAAGTCTGTGATGCGAATGTATTTCACATCCATGTCGCCGCGCATTGGCACGGCTCTTTCGGGAGCCCCGTAGTCCGGCTCCTGTCGCGTGAGACTGCCAAGCGGGAAAAGAGCGACTTTGTGTACCGTATCTCGCGCGCCATGGAGTGCGAATTTCGGGTCAATTCGCTTACCTATGTCGCCCCGTTTCACCGCAAAGCATTCAGGCTGCCCTTCGGCGGCGGGGCTCAGACGAAAAAAGGCTTAGGATTCCTCAGAAAGGCGCGGTACTGCTTGCCCACGTCCGGCAATTGGTTCTCGCACTTCCGACCCGTAGCATCGTATCCTATTTTCTCCGGCGCGGCCATGAAGATAGCTTCGTCCTCTTTGGGCTTCTCGTCCTTGCCCCGCTTTCGGAGGAACACGAGGCTCGCCTTGACACCCGCCCCAAAATGCGAAAAGGCCGTCTGCGGTAGACTCACAACTGCCAACAGTTGGAACCGATCGAGGAAGAAATCGCGCACATACTGGAGCGACGAATTGGTCAGAATGCCATCGGGGAGCACTACAGCCGCGCGCCCCGAACCTTCCTTTAGGAAATCCCAGACCCGTTCAATATAGAGAATCTCCGTCTTTTGGTTCGCGCGGATTTTCACGCGGCCCCTCGCATCCTCCTGTCGCGCGAGCTCATAGTCAGCAAGATAAGGATGCTCCAGTTTTGCGACTTGTGCTCCGAATGGCGGGTTCGTCAGAATCACATCAAAGTGATTCTCTCTAAAGCTATTGTTCTGGGTTCTCTTGCGAATCCGTTCGAGGGGCGCCAAGGCGTCTTCGCCCACCACATTGGAATGCCCGTCATCGTGTATGATCATATTCATCTTGGCGACGCGAGCGATCTCGTCATTGACCTCTATCCCGAACAAGCATCCCTTGGCAAAATCATGCCAGTGCTTATAATGCTCTTTTGAATCCGGCTCGTAATACTCGCCTGCCTCATTTCGCACATGATCAAGCGCGTAGAGTAGAAAGCCGCCAGATCCACAAGCCGGATCAAGCACCAGCTCATCATTCTTGGGCTGTAGCATTTCGACCGCGAAGGCGATAATTTCTCGCGGCGTGAAGTACTGCCCGAAGTCCCCCTTGAAAAAGCCGTCCATGAACTGCTCGAAGGCCACACCCTTCGTATCAAGGTCGGTCTTCGACAAATTGATGCTTTCCATATGGGACACAATCGTGCGGAGCTTCTCATCATCTACTTTGATTGTCTCGGTGAAGACATTGGGGTCTTTGCTTTTTTGCTTTTCATACAGTTCGCGGATTCGGTCGGCAAGTCGCCGACTGGTTTCATGGGTCTTTATCTGGAACTCGTAGGGCTCCCCTTTCTTGCGTGGCACCTGCTCGTCGCTGATCTTCACGAAGATCAACTTGCACAGTTCGCCAAAAGCCGCCGGCGGCGACAACTTACCACCCCCCCAAAGTGTATCGTGGCATTTCCTGATCGTGGCAATAAGTTCCTCTTTTGAGACCTGTCTGATGTCATCTTTTGTTCCTTTGTAGAAGCGAAACTCCTCGGGCTTGCCATATTGCCTTGGCAAGTCGGCAACGATGTTCGCCTCGCGTTCCAGGATTGCGTACTTCGCGGAGAAATCAAGAAAGCGTCGCGTTTGGCCCGCCACGACACCCACGAAACTGGCTCTGAATTTCGCCCATGTGCCATTGCCACAAGCTTGTTCAACGGCCTGGGTAAATTCCGCATCCGTGATACCATCCCGTTTGCACTCGATGACTGCGTACGGACGCTTTCGTTCGTCGTCGTGGAACACCACAAGATCAGCCGCATCCTTCGGTGTTCGATCCGGTACCGTCACGTCCACTCCTATGCGAGCGGGGTCGTATTCGTAGCGAAAGATCAGCTCCGCCCAGAACTCCGCACGGACCTGTTCTTCAGGATCGGCGAAGCGCTCCGAATGCCTGACAGCATCGTATGTGATTCTCTGGTTGCGACCCTCGCCGCTCAGTCTGGCATATCCCTTTTCAATGGCCTTTTCGAGATAGGACATTGTGCCTCCATCCCCGTTTTTCTACAGTTTAGGATTCTCTTCCCATGACTCCTGCGCGGACAAAGCGGCCAAAACGCGCTCCGGAGTTATCGGCAATTCATACAGACGAACACCGATTGCATCAGCGACCGCATTCGCTATCGCGGGAGCAATTCCCATCAGCGGTTGCTCACCAAATCCCTTTGCACCAAAAGGTCCACCGTTGAATGGCGCCTCGACGATAATCGGTTCGATTTTCGGTGCGTCTTCGGCTGTCGGGATATGATACAAGCCAAACTCAGGATTCTGGATGACGCCGTCTTGACAAAGTATCTCTTCGAGCAGCGCATAGCCGATGCCTTGAACCGAGCCGCCTTCAATTTGTCCTTCGACGCCACTGAGATTCACTGCGCGGCCGACATCGTGAGCTGCAACGATGCGCTTCACCTCAACGACACCCGTTTCCGTGTCCACTTCCACATCCACGATATTGGTCGCCCACGCATAGGCCACATAGGCGTCGCCTTGGCCCGTGGCCCTGTCGAACGAAGTTCCCTCCGTGCGAAACCATCCTTCGCTCGCGAGGCATTCGCGCCGCAGGAAACATTCATCAATCACTTTCTGGAGTTCAACCGACCGGGGAGGATTTGTTCCTTTCGATTCGATCTTACCTTGCGCGAGAACGAGATTCTCCGGATTCGTCTCCAAAATATCTGCCGCTACATGAAGAAGCGTTTCGCACAGCGGAGCACATGCACGCAGCAGCGCATTGCCGGACATCGTGGTTGAACGCGATGCCACCGTCGGCCCTGAATCGGGCACGCGGCTCGTGTCCGTCGGCGTCATGTGCACGCGATCGAAAGCGATGCCAAGTTCTTCGGCGACAATTTGTCCCAGCACCGTGCGCATGCCTTGTCCTATCTCGGTCGTGCCCACGGAAAAGATGGCGCTGCCATCTTGAAGAATTTGAACAACGGCACCGGTTCGGGCCAAGTGTTCGCCTCCGGCACCTAATCCCACGCCGTAGAAAATCGTGGACATGCCGCGTCCCGCGCGACGCCCATTGACCGCTTCTTTCGGTGGTGCAACTCCGGCGGCCGCCAGTGTCTTCTCGAGCGTCTCCAAGCTGCCCACGCTGTTCTTCAGAATCTGCCCCGTCGCTGTGGCGTCGCCCACTGTAAGCAAATTCCGACGGCGAATCTCTGCGGGTTCCATTCCGAGTTTCGCCGCGAGTTGATCCATTTGGCATTCTACGGCGAAAAGAATTTGTGGCGAACCGAATCCACGAAATGCGCCACAGGGGACACGATTCGTCGCCACGGCGCGCGCATCCACCTTGACATTCGGACAGCGATATGTACCCACGGAATGAACAATACTGCGCCACAGCACGACGGGACTCAGGGTCGCATAAGCGCCAGCATCCAAAATATAATCAGCTTCCACTGCAAGAAGTTGCCCTGCGGAATCCGTCGCCGAGCGATAATGAATCACCGCCGGATGCCGCTTCGACATCGAGACAATGTCTTCTTCGCGCGAATAGATGAGGCGCGCCGGGCGACCGGTTTTCCACGCGATGAGAGCCGCCTGCGTTGCCACAAGACTCGGAACATCTTCTTTGCCGCCGAATGCACCACCTGTCGCCGCTTGAATCACACGAACCTTTGCAAGCGGCAATCCCAGAACCGTCGCGACAGCGCTCTGAACATAGAAGGGGCATTGCATGGAGCCCATGATTGTCATCGAGCCGTCGCCTTCGGGAATCGCCAACATTCCCTGAGGCTCCAAATATGCGTGCTCCTGGTAGGGTGTGCGGTAGAGTCCTTCCACAACGGCCGCTGCTTCAGCGAAGGCTTTCTCAATATTGCCGCGACGAATCACGAGATGCGAAAAGACATTTTCCTCGCCATAGACTTTGGGCGCATCGGCATTGCGAGCTCTTTCGGGATCTGTTATGGCTGGAAGCGGGTGAATATTCAGTTTCGCTTCCGCGAGCGCGCGGCGCGCCGTTTCCGCCGTTTCAGCTCCGATGAGACCGACCGGCTCTCCTGCGTATTTGGTTTTTCCAGCCGCAAGACAGGGCATATCGCGCCAGACAATCGGCACGCAGTTTTCACCGGGAATGTCTTCCGCAAAAACGGTCGCCACGACACCCGGCAGAGTCTCCAAATGCTGACGATTTGAGCCTCGCAATTCTCCGCAAGGCAGCGGCGAGCGAATCACGGCGACATGCAACATATTCGGCAACGAATAATCCGCAATGAATTTCTCCGTGCCGCACACTTTCGCACGCGCATCGCTGCGCGGCACGCGACTGCCAATCAAGGATGTACTATTCTGTGTTTTCATGACCGTGAACATCCCAAGGGAACATCCTATCCGCATTCTGAATGTCTGCAGGCGTGTTCAAATTTTGCACGACACCTGGGTCATCTACTTCCAGCAAAGTCACCACTTCAGGCCGACGGTGCAACACTCCGCGTGCTCCTTCCTCCAACGGCAGTGAGAAAATCAACGGCCAAAGGCCGCGGCCGAACAGAGTGGGATGCCCGCGCCGTCCCTTGAAGCACGGCACAATAACACTTGTCGCCGACGCTGTTGCTTTGAGCTTCAGAAGCGTATCCATGCGAACCAGAGGATGGTCCACCGGACACAAGAGCGCGGCCATGGCGTTCTCTGGAAGCGTCTGCAATCCAAGTCGGAAGGAATGAAGCGGCCCCTTGAATGTCTCAGTATTGATGACGACCGGCCCCCGGAAGTCGAATTCAGTCAGCTTGATTTGAATCGCGGTGGAAGTGACCGTCACCACCGGCGCGAAGCCTGCCTCACTGACGCGGCTTGCCAGGGTGATAAGTGCTGGCCGCCCATCTATGGGCATCAGCGTTTTGGGTTGTCCCATGCGCTCGGACGCTCCCGCTGCAATGATAATGGCACCAATTCGCATGAAAGCCGCGACTCACTCTAATCCAAGTTTCAGCAACACGGAAACGCCCCAGTAATTTCTTTTCAATATGTGCTTTTTTCCAAAGAAAATCAAGACAGGGTACAGGAGGTCATGGGTTTGGGCTGCGATGAGATTCAATAGACGGATTCCAATTGTGAGGTGCACAAAATCGCGTTTTGAGTATTCACCTGCCGTGTCCAATTCAGCTCTTGGAAATGGACGCAACCCTATGCTCTGCCGATGCCATTCTCCAAACGATCGGTTCACAGACGATGCCCCAGCCCATCATCCTTTGGGGAAAGGCAGAAGTGAGACAAGGCAATGAATTGACTTTTTTTGATTTATCTCGTATATTTTGGGAGTGGAATTTTCCTGTAATTTGCTGCGTAGGCAGCGCTTATTACTTTTCGCGTAGAATAGAAAATGGATAACAGGCTGGGGTACTGAACCACGATGAAACGCGCTTTCTCTTTTCCCTATAGCATCGCGACAAAGCTTTTCCTGTTGCTGGCCTTCCTGCTTCTGCTGGTGCTCGTCATTACCTTTGTCAATACGAATCTTTTTACGCGGCAGATTGAGAATAATGTGCGCAATCATGCCATCCAGGTCAGCGACCTTATTAAGGGTTCGACTCGCTACTCGATGTTAAAGAATCACCGCGAAGACCTGGCGAATATTATCGCGAATACCGGACGAGAGCAGGGCATCGAGGGGATTTGGATTTACGACAAATACGGTGAGGTTCACTTTGCCAGCGATTCGACGGAGCTCAACAAGACCGTTGAGAAAGAAGCCGAGCAATGCTGTTTCTGCCACACGGCCCAACAAGCAAAGGGGACGATCCCCAAAGAAAATCGAATCCGCTACCTCCGGTCTGAATCCGGCGATCGAATTCTGGGACTTATCAATCCCATCGAAAACTCAAAGAGCTGTTCCGAGGCCAGTTGCCATGCCCACGATCCCGAAAAGAAGTTGCTGGGCCTGATTGACATCAAAATGTCGCTTCGGGATGTGGACGCGAGTGCTCGAGGCACGCGAGTGACCGTCTTGCTCATTTCTGCGGTGTTGGCTCTAATAACCGCGCTTCTTTTTCGAGGCTCTATCCGACGCATCATTCAGCGACCTATCTCCGAGTTGATTCAAGGCACACAAGAGGTCGCGGCCATGAATCTGGAATACGGAATTCCCGTGAGATCGAGGGACGAACTTGGGTATCTGTCGCAATCGTTCAATAAGATGACGCAAGAGCTCAAGCGCTCCAACGAGTCCATCCGCGAATGGTCCGAAACCCTTGAGGATAAAGTCCAAGAGAAAACAAAAGAGCTCGAACGAGCCCAAGCCCATCTCATTCTCGTCGAAAAAATGGCTTCACTGGGAAAGTTAGCCGGAGTCGTGGCCCATGAGATCAACAATCCGATGGCAGGGATTCTAACTTACGCGAAGCTTTCGATAAAAAACCTCTCCAATTCACCGAATGAAAACGCGATTGGAGACACGGTCGAGAATCTAAAGGTTATTCGAGATGAAGCCAAGCGATGTGGCGATATTGTGAAAAATCTGCTGGCATTTTCGAAGAAATCCTATGGAGAGATGTCCAAACAAGATCTTCGGCCGATTCTTGACCGCAGCCTTGAACTCGCGCGCCATAGCGTGAAGACAAAGAACATCACGCTCAAACAGGAGATTATGACGGATAATACTCTCCTCTATTGCGATGCCGCCGCCATGCAGCAAATGTTCCTGGTCTTTCTGATGAATGCCATTGAAGCGGTGCCCTCGGACGGAGGGGAGGTCGCTGTTCGGCTCCGGGATGGCGAGAAAAAGGGAAACCTTTTCATTGAGATCGGTGACAATGGCACCGGCATCGCCTCGGATGACCTTCCTCATATTTTTGAGCCTTACTACACGACGAAAGACTCGGCTGAAAACACGGGACTGGGACTCGCCGTCGCCTACCGGATTATCGTGGACCAGCACCATGGCCGGGTTTCGGTGAAATCCAAACCCAACGAGGGCGCGACTTTCACCATTGAACTACCGGTTGAGGAGTCAAGTCGAACGGTTTAAAGGAGGCAGGGAACGGAATAAGGGAGACAGATTGATGGACAAAGAAGATATTGGAATCCTCATCGTTGATGACGAGTTTTCCGTGCGCGATTCACTCGCGAAGTGGTTTGTATCGGACGGATTTCGGGTCGGAACAGCCGAAAGCGCCGACGCCGCCATGTCGAAATTAGGTGAGCAGCCGTGGGATATTGTTCTTCTTGATATCAAAATGCCCGGCATGGATGGGATCGAGTTCAACCGGCACATCCGGAGCGTTGACAAGGATATCATCGTGATCATCATCACGGCCTATTCGTCCGTGGACACAGCGGTACAAGCCCTCAAGGACGGAGCTTTTGACTATGTGTCGAAACCGGTGGATCCCGATGATCTCACGCATACCATCCGCAATGCTCTCGAAAAACGCCGTCTTGCCCAGGAGAATCTGCAGCTCAAACAGCGGATTGAAGACCTGACCATGCCCGATGACATCGTCGGAACTTCCCCTCAAATCAAGCGCGTCTTGGAGATGATCGCGACCGTCGCCACGACGGATGCCACGGTGATAATTCGGGGCGAGAGCGGAACGGGGAAGGAATTGGTGGCCCGGGCGATTCACAGCAACAGTCATCGGCGTTATGCACCAATCATCTCCGTCAATTGCGGCGCCTTCACCGAGACCTTATTGGAAAGCGAGCTTTTCGGCCACGAAAAGGGGGCTTTTACGGGTGCCAGCGCGCGAAGAAAAGGAAAACTCGAACGGGCCGATAAGGGAACGATTTTCTTCGACGAAATCGGAAACATCAGCCCCAAAATGCAAATGGACCTGCTTCGAGTTATCGAAACGAAACAGTTCGCTCGTTTGGGAGGCGAAGCTCCCGTCAAAGTGGACTTCCGTATTATTAGCGCCACGAATCGCGATCTCGAAGAGGCTGTCGCAACGGGGGAATTTCGCGAGGACCTCTACTTCCGTCTGAATGTCTTCACCATTGATATACCGCCCTTGCGTGAGCATCCTGAGGATATTCCGCTGCTGGCCAATTACTTTCTACAGATGTACTCGCGCTCGATGACTCGCGGCGTCAGAGAAATCTCTCTGGAGGCGATGCAGATGCTCGCCAGCTATGATTGGCCGGGGAATGTGCGGGAGCTTCGGAATGTCATCGAACGCGCGATCGTGCTCAGTTCAGGCGAGAAGATTATCGGGCGCGATCTCTCATTTCCCTTTCGCTATCGCGCGAAGCAATCGGGCGGTGATACACTGGAGGAAGTCGAAAAAGCGCATGTCGCTCGGATATTGGAACGAGCCGAGTGGAACATCAGTCAGGCCGCCAATGCACTTGGAATTGACCGGACAACATTATATACGAAAATCAAGAAGTACGGCTTGAGCAAGCAAAGTTGAAATCCTCCAAGCTCTATGTGGTTCCCATCCGGCTTTCCGATAATTCCCTGCTTGATCCCCTGCTTACCTATCTTGCGCACAGCTTTCGCCTGGAAACGGAGGTCTTGTGGCGAGAGCTTGACTTGGCCTCGACCCACAACGCCGAGCGCGACCAGTACCATTCAACCGCGATCCTCGCCCAAATAATAGCAAATCCCCCAGACGATGCGTTTCGCATGCTGGGGGTCGCGGGAGTGGATATCTTTGTCCCCGTACTCACCTTTCTCTTCGGGGAAGCTCAGTTCAAGGGACTGGGGGCGCTGATTTCTACATTTCGGCTCCGCAATGAGTTCTACGGGAATGCACCCGATATGCAGTTATTCCAGGAGCGTGTGTTGAAGGAAGCCATCCATGAATTGGGCCACACCTATGGCCTGGTGCACTGCAACTATCCCGGCTGCGTCATGAATAGTTCCACGGATGTGGAAGATGTGGACGAAAAAAATGTCTTGTTCTGCCGTGTCTGTGCCGGCATTGTTGAACAGGGCAGTCCGCATTGAACGGGATGCGCCCGTGTCAACTCCCCGCTTTGTCGTTTGGCTTACCGATGAAGCTCAGGACGAGATGACGATACTCCTCCGCCGGAAGCAGATCCTGCAGATTCCTCGACAGCTCTCCCCCATCATACATCGTCTGGCCGAGGCATTCTTGATGGCGCTGAAGACTATTGGCCAAAATCGAATCGAGCCATTCCAATTCTTTCAGGTACCAAGGGAAAACGGCATCGCCCGCTCGGCAGAATTGCAGGTCGTCATCAAGGTTGTCCGGCGCGACACAGCAGAGCCATCCGCCTCCCATCGAATCCAAAACCAGTTTGCCGGGGAAGGCGTGAAGCTCAGCGTTCGTATCCACGACCCGACCGGAAATCGGCGCCCGGATTGAGAAGGCGCGCGCGCCCTGAATCACCTGACCGCAGCTTTCGCCTCGTCGAATTTTCTGACCGGGCGCAGGCAGCACAACCGCATCCACAGACCCCAGAATCGTCGCGACAATATTGTCAACGCCAACATAGACTCGGTCGGGAGCCGCCACCTGAATCCAAGTGTGCTTCGGATGGAAATAGCGATTGCCTTCGCTTGGAAGCCTTCCCATTTGGGACAGGAGTGAAAACCGCAACGGACTGGAGCCTTGCCCGCGGTGCGATAGTGGCTCCCTTTCAGGAACCGGGTGACTCTCGCTTGCCCATTCACGGGAAACAGGCGTAGGGACCCGTCCTCGCAATCCGATGTCCAAGGGGCAGTTTTCGCAATCGAAGTCGCGGTCGCAAATCTTGTAAGAGACCACACCCTGGTCCATCCAGACGCAGCGTTTTTCCCCGTCGGGAATCACGGGGAATCGCCCTTCATTTCTTGATTTCTGATTCATACGCTTTGTTCCCTCCTCGGAAACTAAACGCTCCACCCCACTCGGACATATCCTTCAACATCGTCTTCAGAGCCCGCCTTCTTTGGGGCTTCTTTGGAGAACACCGGGAAATTGCGTGCAACGATGCCCACGATCACGAAGCCAACCATCACGAAGGCAATGGTGACGATGAATTCCTGCCAGGTCGGAAAATAGCCGCCATTGACACTCGCAAAACCGGTGGTCACCACATTCAGCCGGTGCATGAGCAAACCCAGCACCACGCTCAAGGATGCAAAGAAAAGCCCTCGAGACGAAGTGCGAGTCTTCTTGCTGACAAGCAACACAAAGGGAAGAACAAAAAACAGAAATATCTCGAGCCAGAAGAATGGCGTTTCATAGCGACTCGTGAACGCCAAAGCGAGAGCGCCGCGCGTCGCCAAATCCGCAAAGCGAATGATCGCAAAGATCCCCAGGGCGATGGTGAGCCCTTTGGATACGGACACAAGCAGCGGGAGTGGAGTCTCATGATTCAGGAAGCGCTTGCTCAAGGCAGACTCGAAGATAATCATGGCCAAACCCGCAGAAACGCAGGATGCAAAAAAGAGCACCGGAAGAATCGGAGAATACCAAAGGGGGTCCAGCTTACTCGACATCACCGTGAACAAAGTCCCCAAAGTGGACTGATGGAGCGTCGAAATAATAGCTCCGGCAATAACGAGCGGCACGCTCACTTTGTGGAAAATATCCTGCAGTCGTTTCCAACCGAATTTTTCAAAGATGACCTGGCTGAATTCGAGGAGCAAGACCGTCGTATAGAGCATGACGCACCAGGCAACTTCAAACAGCGGCGAATGGACATTCCAATAGATGAGGCAATGCCACATATTCCAGGGTCTGCCCAGTTCGATAAGAAGGCCTGCGATGAAGAAGAGATACCCCATGAAGGCCGTCAGAATACTCATGCGGACAATGGGTTTGAATTTCTTCAATCCAAAAACATAGACACTGCTCGCCATGATAAACCCACCGGCAGCCAACGCAATGCCACTAAGGATATCCATCCCGATCCAAAGCCCCCAGGCGGAAGAGTCCGAAAGATTCGTCACCGAACCCAGTCCATAACGATAGCGATAAATGGCGACCGCAAGAGCCGTCCCGACAACGGCCGCCGTGATCACCGGCCAGGGTTTCAGAAGTCCTTTGAACTTATTATACATGATTCGAGTCTCCTTCCGTCCCGGCGTGTCCCTTTTCATCTTTCATCTGTGCTTCAATTCTGGCGACTTCTTCGCGCCGGCGGTAGAGCCAGTATGAGCCTCCCAGAATGAAAGCTCCCATCAGAACGACCGTCGGCACTTGCTGCAAAATATGCCACGGAAGCTCGGGCGGAGCCTCTTCGGTGATGCGTTTCGGGAATCCCAGAATATCAAAAGGAACGGCGGAAAGATAGAAGACCGAAGTTCCTCCGGCCTCGAAAAGACCAAACATTCGCGGCTGGTATTTTTCGGCATTCTTTCGGATGCGAGACTCGGCGATGGCGATCAAAGTCTGCCGGTCGCCAAACAGCGTCGCTTCCGTTGGACAGGCCTCTGCACAGGCGGTCACAAGGCCCTTTTCGATTCGGTCCGCGCACAGGATGCACTTTCGGATGCGCGGATTCCATTCATTCCATTCGAAAGTGGGTACCTCAAATGGGCAAGCAACCATGCAGTAGCGACATCCCATGCATTTGCCGGCATCATAGACAACCGCGCCGGTTTCTCTCTTGCTCAGCGCCCCCACCGGGCAGACAGCAACACAACTGGGATGCTCGCAGTGCATGCAGAGTCTGCGGACGAACTGCCCATCTCGCTTCTGCAGAACCGTGTAGCTGCGGAAGCTGAGCTTTTCTTCGATTCCGTCGGGAAGATTGTTCTCTCGTTTGCAGGCAACCACACATTTGCCGCAGCTTGGGCCGAGGCAAGTCGTCACATCAATCAGCAAACCTTTATGACTCATGCCACGTCTCCCCGACCGTCAACGCTCAAGAACCGCTGCTGAAACTTCTTCCAATCCGCCGGTCCGAACTGCTCCATCACTCCACTGACCGGAACACCCCCGTCAGCCAATGTGGTGCCAAGCTCGGAATTCCTTCCCGCGACTTCCACAAGAAAATCGCGGAAAGCCCCGACCTCTCTTTTGAGCCACTGCACGGCGTTATCCGCAATAACCATAGATTTCAAATCATCGCCGATAGACGACGGCCGAACTTTGAGTACCCATCCAGTCTTGTACGGTTGGTTCTTGAGCAGTTCGGGATTGCGGAGCAAATCCTCATTGACTTCTAAAACAGTTCCATTCACCGGCGCCGCAAAAGTTGCTTCCTTCTGCCCTTGGATGACTTTGAATGCCGGTGAATTCGACTTCAACTCCTGGCCGACTCGGGGAAGGGTTACGCGGTCAATTTTGCCCAAGACTCTCTGAGCGAAATCGTCGGCGCCGACCGTGACTGTCCCTCGATCATGAATGCGAACCCAAGTGTGCCCCGGATGAAAGAAGAATCCGAGGGGCATCAAGAAATCCGAAAGCAGTTTCGCCGGATTCCATTGGGCTGCCGCTGGACGAATCGTATAGACGGGTGCTTTCGCCGTCGCTCGCTTTCCAAGATACTGTATCCCCAGGTCCAAGAGGAGAAAGCCGATAATAATGCCTACTACGGTAAGTGCTACCATACTGAAATCATTCCTCCGATCATTAACATCATTGCGGACGCTTACGCGTTGTCCGTGTCGTCTTTTTGGGTGTCCTTCTCGATTTTTTCGCCACCATCAGCCATCGTCAGACCCAACTGACCAGGATAGAGCTGGAAACCGGCCGGCGACTTCGCTGCAGAACGCTTGTAGCCAAGGACACCTTGAAAAAGAGCACCAATGCCAATGACTGGAATCGCGATCCACGGCAGGAGCACGATTACGGCAAACACCGCCCAAATGATTAGGGCATACCAGGGTAGGTCGATGTAAAACATTGTCTGATCCTCCTTCGAGCTATCGTGAAATATCTGTTTGATTTTCTGATGGTGATCCAAACTCGACTTGTAATGTTGCAATTTTGATGCCAGTTTCATAAACTACTATTTAATAAAAAACTAAGAAGAATATCGAGAATTTTTTCGCAAGATTCTGTTGTGAATTTCGACAGCAGCTGTCGAGGAATTCGACATGCCTGAAATAGATTGATGTTGAAAATATGGACAATCTATGGAAGCCCACCAAGGTGGGCGCTACGGGGTTTGCGTTGGGAGGCCTAATAACGGGGGCATTGCGATTTGCTTTTGAGAGCCATTATATAAAGAAAGGCTGGGTGAAAAAACCACTCAGCCTCGCATCATTGCAGGAGAATCCGCGAGATTACAAGCCTGCAGCAAGGACCACTAAAAGAACGATATGCGAAAAAGTCACATCATAAGTCTGCTCATTGCCGAAACCATAGACCCAGAATTGGCCGGCCTTGATCGCGGCTTCAAATGCGTTCAGATTCACCAAGATGTCCTGAATATCGCCGCATTCAAAATGCCGCTCTTGATTCGGTCCCAGTGCAATTCCGGAGCAGCAATCTTTTATGCGAAATGACTCAGCGAATCGTCCATTGGCAAGGGCGCTCGTCATTGGTTGTAAGCAATGTACCGTCCGCTAACACCGCACCGGTCAAAGATACCGCTATCCGACATGCGTCACCGAGAATCCGGCCAGTCAAAACATCATAGGGCACAAGCGAGCTGCCGGACACCACTAATGCCACGGTGTTGTCTCTCGAAAGCCAAAGATTCCGGATGTTTCGCAGTTTCAAGAGCACTTCTCCCCGACTGGCTTTTGCTCCCGGCATGCGAATATTGATCAATTTGTAGTCGCCACCCGGCGAAACAACCAAAGCCACTCGACAGGTTCGCCCGAAGCCGAAGCCTTCGTCAGTGGTCGCATAGGGTGAGCGGTTGATGCGCTGGGTGATGGGCAGTGATTTTGCATCATCGCACGATTGTCCTTGTTCAGGCATCACATCATAAAAATCCACTCGGTACTCACCGGCTGAGCTCGTGATTCGCCCGCACACCGCGCGGCAGTCTTGATTGACGGGTCCCGTCATTACTTCGATGAATTGGCCGGATTGGCGGACAATTTCGACAGAATAGCGAAACTCGCGCGGTTCCGTCATGCCAAAGGCGCCAGCTTCAAGATGGATTTCCGTGTGCCCAAGTTCGGCTTCCCCAAGAGCAGGCGATAGGATGAGCTTGCCATTTTGGTCGGGCGCGAGAATGGGAGAGTCCAACCAAACTGAGAACCAGGGCGGACCTTGTGATGTCCTCACATGGACTGGATACCTTTGGCCACTTGTCAAACCAGCTTCAATTTGAACAGCCAAGGTCTCGCCCCATGCCACGACTCCCGACGGAGGATCAAATTCCACGAAAACATCTTCAACACTGGGGGACTTCGGCCCAGGGGCCTCCGGCGTCTTGCGCTTCAATATCGGGCTGCAAGTAAGCAGGAAAAGCGAAAGGCTAATCAGAAGGGGAGCCAGGTATGCGCCCAAGAGATGTCGCTCACACAAAAAAATCCGCCTCATGGCGGTGTCCTTTTCTAATGCGGGAGATTGTAGCAAGCGATTGTATAGCCAATCCGGAAATGAAACGGCTCCGAGCTGCGGTGCGATCTACCTCTTCACTGATTTGAAATCAGGCAGCTCTCTTCTCATTTTAGCTCGGCAGGATGGAGAGAGTCTGCTGGAGGTTTTTGAGCGCATTGTTGTAACCAGGTGCGGACTTCCTTAAAAGATGGAACTCGTCCCGTGCATTTCAGCGCGCCATTCACACGCACAGCCGGAGTCCAATAGACTCCGCTTGCCGCGATTTTCAGTGCATCGCAAACAAAATCCAAGCGGATATCTCGCTCAGGCACAAGCCCCAAGTCGCGCATCGCGGCATCCAACACCTGTGCCGTCATTCTTGAAACAGCATTCCCCGGACCGAGGATTTCGACCTGCACGGCCTCTTCTTGAGCGGTCTTGCGAGTCCCGCTGTTTGTTGGCACATCTGTTTTAGAAAATGGTATAGCAGTCTCCATGCACTTTTCTCTCGAGGTCGCAAAAAGAAGAAGAAACCTCTCGGCTCGCGCCAAAAAACCTTGACGAAATGTCGTTAACTTCTGGCGTAATGTCAAGGGAAAAAGAGAGCGGGCGCGAGATTTTTTTGCAGAAACCTCGAAGACGCTCATATACTTAGCGGGGTTTTGCGCATAATCTTAGAAAGTGCGGCGATGTGCGCTGGTTGAGTTCCACAACAACCGCCGATGATTTGAACACCGCTTTCCAAAAGTTGCGCACCCCACTCCGCGAACTTAGCAGGCGACAGCGAGTCGCTAAAGCTGCTGTCCGATTCATTTTCCGGTATTCCAAAATTCGGATAAGCTCCTCTTGCTCCTTCCCACTCCTCGTGGACAATCTGCACAGCTTCAAAAGCCACGGAGGGTAGGCAACAATTGACCAGGATCGCCTCGGGTTCCAGCCGCGCAATCGTTCGCACTGCCTCTCGGAGTGGCTCACCCGAAAAAAGGGTTTGGCCGTCCCTCGGCATGAGAGACACCCAAATAGATTGTCCCTGAGAAAGTGCCATTTCGGCTGCGATGCACGCCTCCCGGATGTTGTTCTGGGTTTCCACAAGGATGAAGTCCACTTGGGCATTCGCCAAAAGCCGCGCCTGTCGCCGATGCTCCTGATGCAGAATGTCATTTGCAGGGGTTAGGTCAGGCCGATAGCAGTCTTCGAGAGGCGCCAATGATCCGGCAACGCGAACAGCCCTGCTCAAATGTGCCGAATCAGCCGCCTCTCGGGCAAGTTGAACCGCTCGCTCTGTCAACTCCTCTGCGTTGAGTTCCAGGCCGGTCTTTGCCAGAGTATAGCCAGCCGTGCGGAAGGTGTTGGCCGTTATCACTTCCGCGCCCGCATCCACATAGTCCGCATGAATTTGACGGACCAGGTCTGGGGCCTTGACAAGCGCATGGGCTGACCACAGGGGCAGCAGCGTGCGTAGGCCGCGCCTGGCCAGTTCTGTTCCCATGGCCCCGTCAAGTAGGATAGGGTTCATCGGAGAATCGGGATATTTTGGCACCGGGTCAAAAGCGTTCAATTTTTAAACCTCTGCGGGCAAGGCGATGTTCCTGCGGTGCCGCCCTATCCAATGCTTTATATAATTTTAAGACAATATCATTCATACAAAACCATCCACGCGGCCGAATTGCCAAATGCCCCCTTTGGACATCCATTAGCTCCGCCGGAATCTCCGCCGCCACCTGCCACAAAGCCGTCGCTCGCGCGGGGCCGACCTTTTCCTCCGCCTCACGGTAGGATACGCCATCGGCTAATCGCAGCCGAAGGGCGAGCCATTCGAGACCTATTTGAGTATCGGCAAGATGCTCAATTTCAGAAATCGGCTCTTGCCGGAAATCTACAGCGGACCCCCAGGAGAATAGGTCCGGCCAATTTTGAAACCGCGTCCGGCTCCCATCGTAGGAATGGGCTGAGGGGCCAAGACCCAAATAGGGTGCCCCGGTCCAATAGAGCATGTTGTGGCGCGAACGAAAGCCGGGGCGTGCGAAGTTCGATACTTCATAGTGCTCATAGCCGGCACCTACAAGTTTCTCGTGAGCCAAGAGATACATCTCCAGCTCCTGCTGTTCATCCAACGCCAGCAGCTTTCCACTCTCCCGCCAACGATAGAAGGGGGTTCCGGAATGATATTCAAGGTTGTAGAGAGAAACATGGTCGGGCGTTAGGCGAAAAGTCTCCTCCAAATCATTCTGCCATTCCTGCAAGGTCTCACCTGGAATGCCGAAAATCAGGTCCATGGAGATATTACCAAAGCCAGCTGCCCGTGCAAGCCCTAAAGATTCTCGACCTTGGAGCACATCGTGATCACGAAAGAGCTGCTGCAGTTTCCGCTGCGAAAAAGATTGCACTCCAAGAGAAAACCGATTGATGCCGGATGCGTATAGCTTCTTCAGTTCATAGAGACCGACAGTACCTGGATTGGCTTCCAGAGTGACCTCAGCGCCGTCTCTGACCGGCCAGAGACAGCGAATGGTCTCGATGACATGGCCAATATGCGCGGGTGGATGCAGGGATGGTGTGCCGCCGCCGAAATAAATGGAAGTCACTTCGAGGCCGGAAAAAAATGGGCTTACGGCACGATGTTCGATTTCCTTTCCAAGAAGAAACGGAAAGAGCTCTACCTCACCGGCGCGCGGCACTTTCTTGTAGAAATCGCAATAGGGACAGCGCCGCCGACAAAAGGGCATATGCAAGTAAATACCGAAGCTCATGCTTGTCCATTAAGAAACAATGATGCCAGTTCTTTGATCATAGTATACGGCATCTGCAGCAAATTCTCAAGCTCGCCGCTTTGCCAAGATGCATGTTCGCGCCTATTGCTTTCAGTAGATGGATTTTGTATATTTGGGGCGTTGGGCGCGTTCGTCTAGGGGTTAGGACACTGGTCTCTCACGCCGGCAACAGGGGTTCGATTCCCCTACGCGCTACATAAAAACAACGGGTTAGGAAGTGTTCCTGGCCCGTTTTTTATGCTGGGTCCCAATAGGTTCCCCTCGGGTTCCCAGTGGTGTATCACCGTGTCCAGTCTGAGACCTGCTTCCAGTGCTGCATCACCCTTTTACCCGGCAGTCATCCTCATTCGCCTGGTCCCTTGAAATCAATCCTGTTGACGGCATCTTGCAGATGTTGGGGGTCTAGGGCGAGATAATGCCGCTCAGTTACCTTGACACTGCTATGACCAAGCAGCTTGCTGACCGTGTAGATATCCACGCCCTTCTCTATCAGATGGCACGCAAATGTGGCGCGAAGAGAGTGAATCGAGATCCCCTGCGGTAGTCCGGCTGCCTCTCGGAGCCGTCGAAACGCCATCGTTATCTGGTTGGGACTGAATTTGGGGAACAGTTTATCCACATGTGGTTCCGGCCATTCGTTGAACAGCGCCATCAACGCCTCATTGATCGGGATTGTTCGCCGCTTGCCCATTTTACCAATGGTTGACCGTACTACAACCTGCTTCCGTCGCAAATCAATGTCGTCCCATGTCATCCCGAGTGCTTCGTTCCGCCGACAACCCGTGTTGAGCAGAAAGACAACGAACCGCAGATGATCAGGACGGCACACCCTGAGAAGCCTGTCGATCTGCTCCATCGTTAGCCATTGGAGTGCTTCGGGTTCATGGCGCCGGATTTGCTTGAATCTCTTGGTGGGGCGAGTGATCCATCCGAGCGCTATGGCTTGACTAAGAGCCGTATTCAGTATGCGAATCTCGATGTTAACGGTTGCCGCTGATACCGTCCTCAACCTCACGGCCTTGTATTCCTCCATGCGGGCAGCCGTCAATTCTTCGAGCCTCAGATCACCCAACTCGATGATAAGCCTTTGCAAAGCCGTCTGTTCTCGCTCGAGGGTTCTCGGACTCTTGTTGGCCGCCGCATAGGCTCTGGCTTGTTCCGCGAGATCGGACAATTTGGGACCGGACTCGGAGTCGGTCTTTTCTTCTGAAGTCATCTCCGTGCTATCAAACTTACCTTCCACCAGTCTTGCGCAGAACTCATGGTAGACCTTCTCAGCTGTCCTACGGTCAGTCTCGCCGATCGTAAATGTCCTCCGCTTACCATTCTTCCAATAACGAATGTCCCACTGCGTACGTTTTCCAGAGCGGTTTCGTTTCCTTAGTGACGGCACAGGTCATCACCTCCTTTTGTGCCAGTTTTGCAGACGGGCTCGTCTACTCTCTTATGCCACATTCCGTGGCCGACATAGCTTTCTGTGCTTTTGAATGAAGGCCTCGAGAGCCTCGGGCGTGAAGTAAACCGAGTTGCACTCGATCCAGATGCATTCGATTCGACCTGCTTTCACCCATCGATGGAGTGTTGAAGTACTCACACCAAGCCGATTAGCAGCCTCCGAGGATCTCAACAGAAGTGGTGAATTCTCTGGCATAAGACGGTAGAACAAGAATTTGCTTTGTTGTGGCAAGGCGAGATATCAATCCAACCATCAGGAGACATTCATGAAAGTCAAAGTTCTAACACTCGGAAGGGCAGCTCGCGAAGTTGAGTTGCCCGAAGGTTCAACGGTATCGGATGCAATCACCGCTGCATCGGCTCCAAAGGAGGGTGGGTACACGCGTCACTTGAACGGAAGTCCCTGCTTCGATAGCGATGTGGTTGTCGAAGGGGCCGTGGTGACACTGGTGCCCCAAGTGAAAGGGGGAGGATAGTAGGCAGCATTCCTACCTGCCTGCTGTTTGGAAGAGGGCTGTGGTGACTGCTGCGGCCCTCTTCTGCCTCCGGAGGCATCCAACATGATTCAACAAATTCAGGATCTGGTACAATTCTATGCACAGAAGTATCATGTTCCCATTGATCTCGTGACCGAAAAATGGCAGACCGATACCACGAACTCGCAACACATCACGGTAGCACTGCCAAGGGATGCATCTGAACACAAGGCTCTTGGTGAGATCGTGGTCTCGTACGATCTGAACTACGCCAAAGAGGTAGGTGGGGATCTTGTCGTCGCGGAAGATACGCCCATTGCACGCATCGGTCCTCAGTCGCTCGTGCTACTGTTCTGGCCAAAGAACCAAATGGCGTGGAGGTTCGCAAGGAGCTTGCTTGATCAGCATCTACCTAAGATCTGTCGTCAGCATCGACACACTCTGCGGGATGCTCTGGTCGACAGCATTACTTCCTGCGTCTCGGATCGAAAGCGAGAGCTTCAGAGTTCCATGCGTGAAGATCAGTACGAAGTCGAGCGTTTGTCCATGGAAATCACGAGACTATCCCGAAAACTCGAAGGTGACCGGCAAGCACTAAGCATCTTCCAACGGGCACCCTAATGGATTCGGAATCGCGCCAACCACACCTTCGTGGATTTGATGAAGCTGGTGCCGTCGATCTATTCATCGTTTCGATTTGAGGGTGACACAGTCGTCGGGATCACACATGAGATTATCATTGCATACGATGGCTACGATTACCACTTTGATCCCTATGAAGTGGAAGTGAATCTCAGGCAGGGAAAAGTGTTCATCAGCGGGGGCACTAATGCCAATGGGTATATCCATCCTCATGTTACGGATGAAAGCGCAAATATCTGTTGGGGGAATATTGGGCATCTTGTGAATAGACTGGCTGGTGAGTTGGATCTGTTCGGTCTCTTCCAGCTCGTGCATCAGTTCTTGACTACTTACAATGCCAACGATCCTTACCAGAAAATCGCAAAGTGGAATCCGGACTGGGAGGAAGAAGACGAGGATAATGAACCCTATTGTTCATGGTGTGACGAATATGGACACGACATCAGTGAGTGTGTATCATGCTGGTGGTGTGAGCATTGTCAGCAGTATTACGACCACGATGAAGAAAACTGCCCGAACCGTCCGAGGGAAGAAGAGGAGGTGACTCATGAACTGGTCGAAGAAACCGCGTGATCCGGCTGAGCTCGGTATCAAGATTCAGGTAGAAGCTGCGGCTATGCAGAAACTCTGGTTGTGGACTGATATCGCTCAGGGAGAAGTCTCTGCCTTGGGCTTGGTCGAGGAGATACGCGACGAGGGTGCTGGAGCGATTTCCGCACTGCTTGTGACGGACTTCTTCCTCATGAAACAGGTCTGTTCATCAGCAGAGACAGACATGGATCCCACGGCACTTGCCGAACTTCTTATGCAGCTGGAAACGGCGGAGATCGACGGCCGTCAACTTCGCTGCTGGGTGCATTCGCATGGAAGCATGGGTGTCTTCTGGTCAGACACGGACGATGAATGCATAGTCGGGCTTGCCAATGGTGAATGGCTGCTATCCCTCGTCGTCAACAAGAAGCGCGAGACTATGATGCGTCTCGACCAGTTCCATCCTTGCCATCTCTATCTATCCGATGTCGTCTGGGAGGAGTATTATCCACGGAGAGATGGTTTGGCAGAGGCATGCTTGGCAGAATTCCGAGCCAAGGTCACGGAGACATCCTTGCTCTGCCCTCACAGTGAAAGTGTTGGTGTTCAACACATCACGGAGTTGAAGCAAGCTCATTGGCGGGGAGCACTAACAGAGGATGAGCTTGAAGAGGAAATGGCATTGTTGGGCTTGGACGATGAACTACCATTTTGAGGTGCCACATGGAAGACATTCGATTTCTTCGACAACAGGATGCCGTGAACATGCATCGGCTCACCGGACTTCACACTAAGGTCATCGGTGCCGGTGCCATTGGAAGCACAACCTGTGTCTTCCTGGGCAAGATGGGTGCTTGCGGTTTACAAGTCTGGGATGCCGACACTGTAGAATCACACAACTGGTCCAATCAACTCTATCGCGATGAAGACATCGGGAAGCTGAAAGCGTCGGCCTTGATTGAAGTCATGGAAGCTTTCGGTGGCCATACTCCCAATGCTGTCGCTGCAAGATATGTGGAACAGCCTTTGAGCGAAGTGGTCATTTCTGCTGTCGATTCGATGGAAAGTCGGAAGGCTATCTGGAAATCGGCGAGGAAACAACCAGAAGTTCGCTTGTATCTGGATGCACGGATGGGCTTGGAGACACTTGTTGTCTATGCTGTTCGGCCACAGGCAAAAGAGGATCGAGCAAGTTACTCCAAATCACTGTGTTCAGATACCGAAGCTCTTCAGGAACCTTGCACTGCTCGGAGTGTCGGCTATACTCCACTGATGGCTGCGGCGGTCTTATGCAACCTCGTGAAGAGGTATGTGAATGATGAGCAGATTCCAGCGCGTGTGATTCTCGATCTTACCACATTTACCATGATGACGAGCGAAAGATGACTGACCACGAAAAACAACTTTCGGAAGCTCTACTGAATGCGCTGTGCCTCGAATGGCAGGATAATGGGAATATCTCAGCCGGAGCCGTGCGGGATCAATGCATTCAGACGCTGGCCGATATTCTCGGCATGAGCTTCCATGAGATCGTAATCTTGATTGAACAGCGATCATTATCCCAATGATTCAACCGTCGCGAAGGGAGGTGAAATCGTGCCTATTGACAAGGATGCCTTGATCATCATTCAGGCCGTTACTGAAGGTATTGCTGTCGCCTGCAAAAGACTCCAGCAACTTGAGCCGCCCGGTGAGGTGGGTGATGAAGAAGAATCTGAAACCGAAGAGGAGGAACCCGAAGAAGACGATGAGCAGTAACCGCGTATGTTGCGTGATTCGTGCTGTTTGTGATGGTGCGAAGATCGTGTGTGATAGACTGTCGGGCAAAGACCCCGAAGAAGAAGATTAGTTGCCCTGGACAGAAAGAAGGAGCTCACAGAGTCGTGAGCTTCAGACTGTTGACAAAGTCCCTCAGCACAAATGAGCATGTTCTCGGAGATACGTTCGGTCCTCAAATTGAGAACTTCTGAGAGCCAACCGAGTGAAATGAGAAA
>Ga0315289_10000648_pt1 | contig 53100 bp, 49 predicted proteins | sample YL17G11_40_MG_FD_203452 | JGI IMG/M metagenome (GOLD analysis project Ga0315289, IMG submission 203452) | Sediment microbial communities from Yellowstone Lake, YNP, Wyoming, USA - YL17G11_40 | ecosystem: Environmental > Aquatic > Freshwater > Lake > Sediment | place: USA: Wyoming | collected...
AAAAAGAGATATGGTTTGATTGGAAAAAAAAGAGATGCAACTTTTCATCTGCGGGTCTTCCGCTATGCTCCAGACCGCGCAGTATTCTCAGCTGCAGTTAATAAAATTAAAAAAAATTTAACTAAATCTATGTCTTGAATTTTTTCCTCTGTTTTTCCTGTTCATGCTTTATTCTAAGAATGGCTTCTTGTTTTCTGCGCTCTTCCTGAGACTCAACTTCAATTTTTTCAGCTGGTTTTTCTGAGGCCTTCTCAATTTTTTCTTCCTTTGTTTCTATCGGTTTTTTCTCTTCAATTTTTTTAGTTTTTGGTTTTTCTGTTACTTTTTTCTCTTTTTTAGCAACTTTAGCTTTTTGTTTCTCTTGTCTGTCTTTTCCCATCATTGTCTTAACATAACTCGTATACCACAACAACGAAGATTCGTACTCTTGTTTCATCATCTCTAAGACTTTCTTGTATTCTTCTTTGTTCTTTTCTTTTAGCTTTTCCAAGTATTCCTTTTCTTCTGGTATTTCCCATGGTTTTTCCGGTTTTTCACATATTTTAGCTCTGCGTTTTCTTAAGAAAAATAGTAGAAACATTACAATTATTACTAAAATTATTAAAATTAATACACCGTAGTAGATATTTCCTCCTGAAACATGTATTCCTTCCATTGACAATATTATAGTGTTGCGGAATACTTTTTCTGGTTCTTCTATAGAATATGCTTCTAGGTTTATGCTACTGACAGAACCTATAGATCTAAATATTTTTGGTGAAGCTACTCCAACTAAGGCTTGACCTTCTTCACCAGGGTTTAGTGTTATTGCTGGTGGTGGCGAAACAAACATATCTTTATCTGTAGTATTAACTCTAAAGTTGAAAGTATCTGTATGACTTCCTAGGTTTCTTATAGTAACTGGGATAGACAATACTTGGTAAGGTTGTATTTCCATGGGCGGTGGAGCTATTATTTGTGCGTGGTGGTCTTTTTCCACTTTAACTAGAATATTTACTACATTCTCAGTACGTCTATCATATGCAGGGTTTTGTAAATTCATAAGTATGAGAGAAGGTCCAGTAAGAAGATAAATAGAATACTTTGTTGCTGGGTAAAAAAAACGTTGTGGTTGATCCTTTGTTTTTTCCAGATATTCCTCCGTGTGAGTTAGCGGATATGTCGGAGGGAGTAAATAGGACAAACGGCTTGGAGCAACCTCTTCCCTTATAACGTTTATTTTTATATTTACATCCTGAGTAGGATAATATGGATCTGCAGATGGATTAAGTGTTAGAGTTAGATTTGTTTTAAAGGGTATATCTGCTCCGGGCCAATCCATGTCTTTTTTGTTTGGGCTCATAGTTATTCTTGGTGGGTCGAAATTTGCCGTCCATACGTCTTGGGGTGCATCTTCAGGTGGTACAAATTCAAAAGTATAACTTATTGACTGAGACATCCATCCCCAATCCCAACCATTGGAGACATTTACTAAAGTATTCCATTCATCTAATGCTTCAGGATTTTTCCCGCCTATAATTATTGTGGTTTCGTTGAGATACTTTAAATTTACGGCTTCAGGATAAGCTTGTATTGGAGTAGGAGGTTTTAATTGAACTACGGCCCATCTTGATATTCCTGGGATGGCCTTTCCTATTTTAAAACGTAATTCAAGAAGGTTATCTATGATAGTTTTAGAAGAATCGTTATCGTTCCCTTCTGTTTGAGATAAAGCATTTAATGAAATTGATGGGAGTATTAGAATGAAAAGTATTATTAGTGCTAAAGATTTTTTCAGGCTCATTCTTTTCCACCCATTGATTGTTTTTTTTCAATCTTACTATTCTTTCGTTTCCAGATGGGAAATAATACAAAAATGAAGGCAAATAATAGAGTGATTATTTCAAAACCTGGCGTGGAAAAACCTCTACTTTGAACAATAAAATAAAGATCGAGCGGCTCCCCTTTAAATTTAGGATTATTATAATATGAAGGGGTTAAAGAAACTCTAATTATTCCTCGATCCTCATGATAGCCAAAATCTACCGGTGGTTTAATTTTTAGATATATAGTCTTATTAGAATTATCGCCGAGAACATCTGTACCCAATGTAGTACTAGTAATTATTTCAGCAATCCACCCTTCAGGCATATCTGTTACTTCAAAATTTACTTCCGTATCTCCGTTTGCTAAATTATGAATATCTATAGGAAAACTGGCTGTTTCATCGGGACTGATATCCTTCACATTTCCATCTGGATAAGAAACATCTAGTTGAGGATAATAACCAATAGTAAAAGGAACGATTTGAGTAATATTTGCAGCTTTTACTACCGTTGCTGAACCTCCCAATCGATCAGATTTTAATCTAATTATTATATGTTCTTCTGTTAAAGCTGGTAACTTTTGATCTACAACAATCGAAACGGTTGCATTAACAGTTACAAATTCAGTAGACAATTCAGTAGACAAAGGTACCTTTAACAAAGGCGGATTAACGGATGCATGGCATCCTTCAGGCACCTCCTCAATAGAAGGTCTAAGATATATATCTGCACTAGTATATTCAAGCACAATATCAACAGCAGGACCAGCAATCTTAGCTTTTATTTGTATAGGGATTACTCTTGCCTCAGATAATGGAGTAATTGGCTCCTGTAAAAGCGTCTTGTTATAGTCTACTATGAAAATTGGTTCACATTCGTAAATTTGGTCAAGTGGAAGTGAACTGACAATTGGACAAAAAACAAATAATGAGGACAAAAGCATTGTAATGGATATTATGAATATTTTTATTCTCTGAAATTTTTTATTCATATTTTTATCGCCATTGGTTTTTTATCTCATATATTATTTATTTTGCTATATATTTAAATATTATGGTATAGTTATATATAGCTTTGCTATTGAGTAATAAAATATATTAGAATTGTAATATAAAAAGTTACTCATATCTCAATTAAAGTCTTTTAATAATGATTAAATGAATTTTGAATTTTAAAAAAAGAAAAAAATTATTATTTTTTTCTTTTTACCTTCTTATACATCATTATTATAATATATAGTAATACAATGCCGATTATGATAGCAATCAAGAGAATTTCGAATCCGTATGTGGAAAAACCTCTACTTTGGATATTGAAAGTGAGTATGTACTCTTTTCCTACATAAGAAGGATTTTTGTAATAGTAAGGAGTTAGTTTCACCTGGAAGGATTGTGCTTCACTGTGATAACCAAAGCCATATGGTGGCTTAACTTTGAAATAAACAGTTTTTGTAGTGCCCTCTTCGCCTTTGACATTGGAACCAAGTAAAACAGCAGTAACAATGTTAGGACTCCAGTCCTTTGGTGCATTTAATATCTCACATACCACTTCTGTTTCTGCGTTACCTAAGTTTTCAATTTGAATCTCGAAATTAGCGGTATCCATTGGTCCTATTTCCATGAAATTACCGTTGGGTGTGGTAAAACTAATAGCTGGAGAATATCCTACGGTAAAAGGAATTTCAATTTCCGTGGTATGCTCCCCTATATTAAAAGCTACACCAGTAATTTTAGTGTTATGCGCAGATATTTTAACCTTGCCTTCTTCAAATGCTGGAGCAAGTTCATTGACAGATATTGAAAGCTCCGCTATAAATGGATCTGAAAGTTTTGTATTTACATCTAAGAAGAAATTTGAAGGTGATAAGGTAGCAGTACACCATGACGGTCCCTCCACTACTTGTAAATCTATTTGCGCCTGTGAAGTGCTTAAAAGACTTGTTTCAATCAAATTTGAAAATGCGCCATAAATCTCAAATTGTGTAAGAATTTTCATAGTAATAGGTCCAGAAGCCGGAACGACAAATTTCTCAGTAGTAGTTTTATCAAATGTTACTTGTAATGCACTGTCAACTGTAAGCAATCCAGCTGAAGCATTTGGAATAAAAACAGCAAACATACTGATAAGGACTAATCCAAATATGATTCCTGTTTTAACTGTTTTCAAATTTTTCTTCATTTTTTATCACCATTTATTATATTTTCACTATATTATTTACTTATCCCCCTATTTAAATATTGTTGTACACTTCTTTCATCGTACATATATATCGGGGATACATAATATATATGTTCTACTAATATATATAATTTTCATTATATAAAAGTGTTTCCTTTTTTACCTTTTATACTTTAAGTAGTTAAATGAAATAAGATAGTTGCTATCTAGTGATAATGTTAGTATTCTCTACTGTACAATGTCAATATCTGAGCTTTCTTTTTTAGCTTCGGTTTTTTCTGTTTTTTCTTCTTTCTTCTTCTTTGGGGCTGCGACTTTAGCCGGAAAGTAAGAAAGAATGACTATATCACCAACAGCATTAACCCACCTGTATGGCACAGCTACATCAATGGTACCCTCAACCAGCGAAGGATTAGTATTAGTTACCAACAGGCTGCTAACACGTTTCTCATCCATATCAAGGAAAACATTTCTAACATGCCCAACGTATATTCCCTCGCGAGTATATACAGGCAGCTTCAAAAAAGATGTAACCTCTTCCGCCTTAGTGTTGTTGTTAGTTTGTTTTTCAATCATGAAATCAAAATACATTATCTAATATTAAAATTTATTGCACTATTATTAAAATTCAAAATACTACAAATTTGTGCGAACAATCTTATTATTTCTCTGAAAAATATTTTTAGGTTAAACTATCTAGTATTATCTAGTTTAACAGACCAATTCTTATACTCTAATCACATGAAAAAATGAGTTTTACTTTTTCTTTTTTAATAGAAAATAATTTTTATACACGCTAAAAACCATAAGAGATATACAGATACAAATTGCTATTAAATAAAAGAAAAATCCCATACTTGGGCCCCAGCTGCATGTCGCTGGAACTGCAATCCCTTCTCCAGCAATACCTACATCCAGATTCCCACTTCCAATGAATACTCCCAATCCCGCATTTGTCAACTCAGACATGGCATAGGAAAATAACAAAAGAGAAGCAATCAAGATCAAGGTTCCAAAAACCATAGATAAAAATGAAAGACGTCTTTTATCAAAGCATTTTAAGAGTATGCTTAGTATTATTAAAGTACAACCAACTGCAGTTAAAAGAGGTAGTAGGTTCATCACGCTCATGAATTGGTCTGGCAAAGACGTGATCTCTCCAGCAATAACATCTGAAGTAATAGTTGTAGTAACCATTTTCGGAGGATTTAAAAACATGCTAGTTGTTGTTTCAACTTTACCTGTAGAGCCCTGCAACGCCCACCACGGATAAACTACAGCCACAACTGCTAGGGCAACAGCCGTTATCTTTAAAAAAGATGGAATATCTCTCTTTCTAAAAACAAAAAATGTTCCCAATAACACAATAACAACAGCGAAACATGCCACTAAAGATGGGAAAATCGGCTCATTGGTTGTTACAAGATCAAAGGTTTCTTCACCAAATACATGGATCTTTCTTTCACCAATCAAATCATCATCCAAGTATATTTTGACTTGATACATTCCAGGTGGCAGTAAAAACGATGTGAAACCATTTTCATTACTGAGGCTCTCAATTTTTTTATCATTTCTAGATATTACCGTTCTTGCATCTTTTAATGGAATTCCTCTAGAATCAAAAATACATGTTTTTACGTTAAATTCAGCTGGAAAAACAATATCAATAATTCCATCTTTACTCTCACTGGAAACTTGGATATTTTTTTCTAACAAGAACGATTTGTATTTTAATTCGAGTTTATATTCGCTAGGATAAAGATCGGTAAAAATGTAGTTTCCATCAGATATTTTATCTGCGGATATCAAAATCGGTTCTTCCATTTCTTTACTAATAAGAGTAGGATTTATTTCAAATTCAGTGGAAAATCCCCATGCATCCTCCAATTTGAAATTAACGTCGTACAATTCAATGTTTATCGATTTTTTAATAGGGAAAAAACTTCTGACATATCCTAATTTTATGGGTTTCTCATAAATAACAAATCCTTTATACAATAGCTTAAGATCGTATTTATCTTTTAAGCTACATGGTGCCTTAATCGTCGTCATACCATCTTGATTCGTCATGTCCTCAGAAATAGTATTATCGTCATAAGTTAAGCGAACTTGTACATCTTTTACTCCATTTCCATCTTGATCAAAAACTGAAAATTTTATGACACCTTCGGCTCTGCAAAAAACGTGTATTTTCGTATCTTCTTTTACATCTACTATCTTAAATCCTATGTACCTACGCTCTCCTCCTAAAATGGGATTTTCCTTGTAAATTTTAACCAAATATTTGCCCGCAGGTATGTTTTGAAATCTGATTTTTTTGAAAAATGAGAAGTTTTTCCAATCAAAACTACCTAAAGCTAGTTTTACCTTTTTTAGAAACTTTGCGTTATTAAAGTTAGGAAGACTATTTATCGGTACTCTTCCACCTAACTCTGAAGAAATTAGTTCACCGCTAGCATACAATTCTGCGCTTATGTGGGAGACATCTTTACCAGTTACTGCAGAAAGCACTGATCCCATTGGAAATGATGGAGCCAAATGAACATATGTTGTCAGAGAATACTTATCTTCCTCCTCACCATCGACAGAAACCCCTCTACCATTCGATGGTCTAATTTTTACAAGTTTTGTAAATAAATCAGCCTCACGTTCAACGGCCTTATAACCGCCCCTTTCTGAAGAGAAAAAATCTGCATCAAACTCTGCTACAAATCCCTTAGGAATCTTTAAATCCTGACCTCCTCCATCACAATGAGAGTTCCTACAAAATTCAACTTTGGCTACATTACATTCAAATCCCAGCATATGGGGATTGTCTGCTTCCAGTGCATTAACCTGTATACCGTCCCTTTCATCCGCCCCAGATTTAACAACACTAGTTGAACCTAATATTATGGAATGAGCAACTCCGGTCTCTCCGTCATCAAAAGAAGCCCAAGGTTTTTCCCCTAGTTCAACATCTTGGTCGATTCCTAATATTTGGATAAAACCATCACTAGGTTCAGGATCTGGAATCAAAACAAATTCTCTTGTGAGACCTAGGTTTGTAAAAATATGCAGATATTTAAGGATCTTGCCAAAGTTCAAATCTTCTATCGAATTACTTTTAATTCCGCCACATTGAAGACTTGCATAGACGCCATTACCAAACATGCTAGGTGCTACATCACATTCTTTTAATGTCTCCTGTTTTATGTGAGCACATATTCTTTTGTTCTTGCTAGGACAATAGTAGTATTTGTATGTGGCCGTCGTTTGAAGATCTTCTCTAAATGTTCCACTAACAATACCGAACTCGACCATGAGAGTGCCATCTACAAATATTTCTTTGGAAATAAGACGTTCCATCGTAGAACTGTAGTCCATGCTTCCTTGACCATAGTAATACCAAAAGTCAAAAGAGGCAAATAACTCCCCGTTCTTAGGTAACATCTCAGTTGATCCTGCCTTTAATTTTGTTACCTGCTGCGAAGTACCTACTCCCCTAAAGTCCTCCCCTTCCTGCGAAACCGCATAAACAATATTACCATCTTCTGTTATCTTATAATAACGCGATTCAATAGGATAGCCTGGGATTTGTTCGTAACGATAATAGGATTCCTCAACTCCAACGTGATCTGTATAACCAAGATCGGGTTTTTCTCCATCGTCATAATAGACAAAGTATTTTTCTTTTCCATTGGCCTCTTCAGGGATTAAAAAAACAAGACTACAGGCTTTGATGTGACTATCATCCAGATAATCCAAATCATATATCTGAGATTCTATCTCATTTATAGTTCCAACATCATCTTGAAAAACAACTCGCACCGATTGTTCTTTTTCATTTCTTGCCCAACAAGGATTATCAAACTCCATGCGGATGTCAATAGGTTGATACTTTGCATCTTCAAGACTTGTATCTATAGGAATTTTTATTTCTTGCTTAAAAGACCAGTTAGTATCCCACTGTGAAGAATTGCCCGAAGACGAAGAAAATGGTACAATCCATTGAAATAGAAGAATTACACATACTAGGGATAGAATGTATTTTCTATACATATGCATTGTCCTATTCTGTTTAATATAAGCCAATTAATATAAATATATTACTGAATAAACAACCCCGTCCAATTAAGTGGATTTCGATTACATCAAACCCTTGATATTAGGACGACCAAATAAATAAAGTTTTACTCCATAAAATACAACTTAAATAATAAAGCATCCATGGAAAAAGGAATTCTTTTTGAATCGTTACAACATTATTAATCTCAAATGAAACCGCACAACAAATCTAGCAAAGGATGCAAAATATTGGAAGAACTTGAGAAATTCAGAGAGCAGGACTTTACATTCGTCAGCGGGCGTATACTTGGTTCCATGTGTACACAGCCTCACCCCATTGCAAAAAAAGCATACATGCGATTTCTAGAAACTAACTTGGGAGATCCTGAATTGTTTCCAGGAACAAAAGAAATCGAATCCAAACTTATCTCATTTATTTCAAACTTGTTGAATGCACCGAAAAGCGCTGGTGGACAAATTGTAAGTGGTGGAACTGAAGGGAATATAACGGCCATTTGGATCGCAAAACAGCTGACTGGAAAAAAGGAAATCATCGTTCCGGAAAGTGCCCATTTTTCCTTCCAAAAAATTGCATCACTGATGGACATGAAACTTATTGCAATTCCGCTAACCAAGGACTATCGCATGGATGTTACTAAATTAAAAAAAAAGATCAGTAAAAACACCGCCGCCATTGTTGGAGTAGCGGGTTCGACAGAGCTTGGAACAATAGATCCAATTCCAGAATTAAGTGAGATGTGCATTGACAAAAACATATTTTTACACGTTGATGCAGCTTTTGGGGGTTTTGTAATACCTTTCTTAAAGAAGTTAAATTATGATGTTACAGATTTTGATTTTAGATTAAAAGGCGTAAGTACGATTTCGATAGATTCACATAAAATGGGCTATTCAGCTGTACCACTTGGCACACTCATTGTCAGAGATAAAAAATGGATTAATAAGGTGAGCGTAGACTCACATTGTATCAGTAGCAAAAAGCAGGCAGGCGTTCTTGGAACAAGATCTGGCGGTCCGGTTGCTGCCGCTTATGCAGTTACAAAATATCTAGGGATGGAAGGACATAAGAATCTGATTCAAAGATGTATGAATACAACGCATTATACAGAAAAAAGAATAAATGAAATAGGACTGTCTTTGGCTGTTAAACCTACCATGAACGTCTTGGGCGTGAAGTTAAAACATCTTTCCAAAGTTGTAAATAAACTGGCAGAATGTAGTTGGAAGGTAAACAAATTAGAAAGGATATCTTGCATCCGCATTGTTTTGATGCCGCATGTAACAAAAAAGATAATAGATGAGTTTATTCCATGTCTAGAAAAAACATGTAAGGAAGTTGGAGAGTTATGAGCATAGAAGTATTGAAGAAATCGTTGAAAGAAGCTCCCATCGTAAAAAAGGGCGACTATGATTATGTTATTCATCCGATAACCGACGGCGTGCCTAAAATAACACCAGAACTTTTGGAAGAAGTTACAAACGAAATGCAAAAACTTATAGAACGTTGTGGTAAAATAGATAGAATTGTAACGATGGAGGCGATGGGAATACCCCTTGCCGCAGCACTCTCATTGAAGATGAATATTCCTTTTACAATCATTAGAAAAAGAGAATATGGACTACCTGGCGAGGTCAGTGTTGAACAGGTAACTGGTTATTCTAAATCAAAACTCTATATAAATGGCCTCAAAAAAGGGGATAGAATCGTCATTGTAGACGATGTATTAAGCACTGGCGGAACGCTCAAAGCGGTGCTTACGGTTCTTAAAAAAATCGGCGTAACTGTTAAAGGCGTTTTTATAGCAATAGATAAGGGAAAAAACGTGGCTGAAAAAATAAAAGATGAATACGGCGTTACCATAAATTCCCTTGTAAATATAGATGTTATTGATGGCGAGGTCGTTATAAAGACCTCTTAGGAAAAGTATTTCATAATGTAATTATATCTAGCGCTGATAAACATGGTTGAGAAAATAGGACAACATACACATTGTCACATATGTGGAAAAGCTATACCATTTAGTGATAGTGAAACACTTTGTTCAGATGAATGCAAACAAAAATATCAGGGCATGCTGAAAAAAAGAAAATGGCTTGTCTATATCATGTATGCGGCGGTTATTTTCATGGTAGTGATGCTAGTATATACGTCGTTCCAACGACCTGCTTAATATAAAATATATAGTACAATATATGGTGCAATACATTATTTGTAAAAGAAATTGATTTATTTTTAATGAGAGGTTTATGACTCTGAAAGTTCCTCTTGAAGATCTATTACCATTTCAGTAAGAACGTCTTCAAAAACTTGATGGCGATACTCTTTGATTGAACCATTGGCCAGATGAGCTCTTGCAACAAAGTCACGCCCATCTTTTATTATTTCAATATGACAAACCGTCTCCATAGATTCCCCTAGTTAGCTGTAACTCGAATTAATCAACTGTATTTATATTTTTTGTGGGTAAGTTTAATGTGCCCATTGAACAATACAATGATGGGGTGAGTAAATTGAGTACGATAAGAAGAGCTTCTGTAGCTGGTCAGTTCTACGAGGGAGACAAAAGAGATCTGGAACAAAGCCTAAGAGAATGTTTTTTAGACGAGAGGGGGCCGGGAGTGTTACCAAAGGTCAATCAGGTAAAAAATGGCATTAGAGGGGTGGTTGTACCCCATGCAGGATATGTTTATTCCGGAGCCATAGCGGCTCATTCCTATTATTATCTTTCAAACAGCGGCTTTGCTGACACTTTTATCATTCTTGGTCCGAATCACACAGGTTATGGATCTGGAGTGTCTATGATGACTGAAGGAGCATGGGAGACGCCGCTGGGCACTGTTCCAATAGATGAATCTCTAGCAAAACAACTATTGAGTGGCATAATAGACAAGGATGAAAGCGCGCACAAATATGAACACAGTATAGAGGTGCAGTTACCGTTTTTGCAGTTTTCTGCTGGAGATAAAAAATTTGATTTTGTACCAATTTGTATGGCCATGCAAGATTTTCAAACTTCTGATGAAGTTGGAAAGATTCTGGCAGATGCGATTAAAAAGTCAAAGAAGGCTATTGCTATCATTGCAAGTAGTGATTTTTCCCATGCTGGTTTTAATTATATGAGTATGCCGCCAGCAGGTGTAAGAGTTGACAAATATGCAGAAAAACAGGATAAACTTGCCATAGGTCAGATTCTCAAAATGGACCCTAAAGGGTTAATCGAGACGGTTGAAAAAAACAGCATTACCATGTGTGGCTATGGCCCTGTTGCAGCAATGCTTACAGCATCTAAAATACTTGGTGCAAAACAAGTGGAATTACTTAAATACGGGACCTCCTATGAGGTGCAACCAAGCAGTTCCTGTGTAGGATATGGCGCATTGGCTGTGTATTAAGGTGAAAATCTTATGAAAGAAAAACCAGTCAGAGACATTCAATTGAAAAAAGGTATGAATTCAAACGAGCTAATAAAAGAGCTTTATGATTCTGGTGGGTTTTCTGCAAAAAAAGTGGCTGTTGGCGTTGATATCATTGAAAATATGGTCAAAGAGAAAGATTGCATAAAATTTCTATCATTTCCGGCCTGCATTTGTTCCACAGGCACAAGGGGAGTTATAAAAGAGTTGCTGAAAAGGAAGCTTTTTGACGTTGTTATCACGACCACTGGTACATTGGACCATGATCTAGCACGAGTTTGGAAGGACTATTACCATGGTTCTTTTATGGCAGATGATGCAGAATTACGCAAAAAGGGGATTAATAGACTGGGAAACATTTTCATCCCAAACGAATGCTACGGAAAAATACTTGAAGAAAAAATGCAGCCCATTTTAAGTGAACTCTATAAAATAAAACCAAAATGGTCAACAAAAGAGCTTGTTTGGGAGTTTGGGAAACGCCTTGAAAAAGAAAAAAATGGTAAAGATTCTATAATCTATTGGGCATGGAAAAACAAGATACCAGTTTTTGTACCTGGCATCACCGATGGCGCTTTTGGTTCTCATTTATGGATGTATTACCAGGAGCATAGAGATTTTACCATTGATCTATTAAAAGACGAGCAGGAAATTTCAGATATTATATTTGATGCAAAAAAGAGTGGTGCTCTTATCATAGGTGGAGGTATTTCAAAGCATCACGTAATATGGTGGAATCAGTACAAAGACGGATTGGACCACGCTGTATATATTACAACTGCTGTTGAATACGATGGAAGTCTTTCTGGTGCTCAAACAAGAGAAGCCATATCCTGGGGAAAGTTGAAAGAAAAAGCAGATAATGTGACAATAGAGGGAGATGCTACAGTTCTTTTGCCATTGATGGTTGGCGCATTGTTTGAAAGACTATTGCCAAAACAGTGATCTCATCATCAATTTCATAGATTTTGGTAAGTCTGGCAGCTTTTTTCCTTCATACAAATCAATCGCTGATCTAGCATAAACTTCTACAGTTTCATTGAAATACCATCTGCCATAGTCTGCATCAGCTCTAGCTGGACTACCAACATAACCATCTTTTAATCCTAGCTGTTTGAACGTTTTTCCAAGAACAAGCGGAGAATGAAGGTTGCAGTATGTGCTCTGCAGTTGTTTATAGGATTCGTCAACAAGATATGGATACTGATATTTCATGAGAGACGTCTCTCTAAAACATGCGTGTACCTCTTTGCTCGTATCAAAACCAAGTTTTGGTTCACGTTTCTCGACTTCATTGCTATAAAAATAAGGACCCCATGGTTCACATACATTCATATCATATTTAGTCCTTAGTTTATTCATGGCAGAGTAAATGCCCTTAAGATGGCCTATGGCCATATGATAGCTGCATAGTATCATATGTTTGAATCCATGTGCTGCTAGTGAAGACCCAAAACTGTAAACGACATCTCTAACCACTTTACTGCTAACTGACATAGTGCCTGGGAAATCAATTGCAAATTTACAATACCCCAGCGGAATTGCTGGCAGAAGAATATAGGTTAACTCAGGGTTTTTTTTATTTAAAATCTTAATTGCCTCTATCGCCGCATCCCGTGCAGTTAAAAAATCTGTACCAACAGGCAGATGAGGACCATGTTCCTCCATTGGATTAATCGGTAAAAAGAAAATCGTTTTGTTTCTATCAAGTCCATCTATTTGTTTCCAATTAAGCTCTTCGAATTTAATGATCTTTGCATCCTTTTCATCATTTGTTTTCTTCTTCACGTTGTTACCTCGCATCCGTCCTCATGTATTATTACAGTATGCTCTGCTTGAGTTACAATTCCTTTATTTGCATCGATAAGTTGAGGATATTGCTTTATGCATCCTGTCAATAAAAGTTTCCTAAGTGAAATTGAAACATCGGTGTTTGGAAGGATGTTTATACACCATCGTTCTGCAAAGGGCAACGCATTGAAGTTTTTATTTATTTTCATAGCTAAAAACCTTGTCTTTGGATCTCTGATGAGTCTAGAGTTAACAGATCCTGTGTACCTGTAGATATTACTATTATCTCCAGATATCACATGTCCTGCGCCATTGGTTGCAAATGGTTCAACTGCAAAAACATCTCCTGATTTGAGTTTATCACGATTCAATTTTTCTGAAACATTAGGAACAGATAAACCTGAGTGCAGATTATATTTCTTCAAACTATGTCCTGTGAGATTATCTATGGATTTGTAACCATGGGATACAATAGTTTCCTCTATAGTTTCACCTACATCTGAAAGATCAACATTGGCTTTCATCAAACCAACTGCATTTTCCAACGCTTTTCGTGAAGCTCTGATCATCTCTGCATGATTATTTGTTTCAACTTCTACAGTCAACGCAGTATCAGCAATGTACCCGTCAATATGTGCTCCCACATCCAGTTTGACAACATCTCCTTTTTTAAAAAACAAAGTTGTGTCATCATGTCGTGGGCTGAAATGAGCGGCAACCTCATTTATGGAAATATTAACAGGAAACGCAAGACCACCGCCACTCTCAATAATTTTTGATTCAATTTTAGTTACCACGTCTAGATAGCTTGCTCCTTTTTTCACTAGTTTTGCTCCGTAATCTCTGGCATTGGCTGCAATCTTTCCTGCACGTCGATAACTTTCGTAGATCGTGTCATCCATTCCTGATCGCATCCAATATGTTTTTCTTGGTTATTATGCCTTCACGTATTATCTTTGGCGTCTTGGTAGTAATATCAACAATTGTAGATGGCGAAGCATTCAATTTACCACAATCCAAATAAACGGCCACATCACCGTCTTTAAACTGCTTCTTAATGCCCTTTACATCTTGAGGTGTTTCCATGTCATGAACATTTGCACTGGTTGAAGTAAGTGAACCAAATTTGGATAACAATTCTAAAGCGACCTCGTTATCAGGTATCCTTACAGCAACTTTATCAAGACCTCCAGTAATAATACTGGAAATATTACTTTTTTTATTCAAAACCAACGTCAAAGAACCAGGTAAAAAATGTTCTGCCAAACGCCTAGCAATATCATTCACGATAGCAATACTTTCAATACTCTCAAAATTTGCTACAGCAACAGACAAAGGAATATCCAATGGCCTATTTTTAATCTTAAAAATCCGTCTCACAGCATCTTCATTATAAATATCGGCACCTAGAGCATACAAAGTATCAGTAGGATATACTACTACATCTCCATGCTTTAAAGCTAAGATGGCCTGAGATAAATCTATTTTAATCATAACTATTTATCTTCATCTTCTGTCTTTAAAAAATCACCAAGAGTAAGACCCTGAGAACGAGAACCACTTGAAGCAGCACCAATATTTCTAACCTCTTCAACTAGAGAAATTCCGAGCTCCTTTTCCAATTTCTTAACAACTTCATCAGAAGGGCGCAAATCACCATTCTCAATTTTAGAAATTGTAACTGTCCGCTCACCTATCTTAAAACCCAATTCTTCTCGACTCAATCCTTTCTTAGTCCTCGCACTTTTTATCAGCTCATTCCAACCGGTAACAAGCTCTTTGTTCATGCCTTCATAAACGTCTTTAACCTTGTGTTTTCTAATCCTATCTAAAGGCGGTTTATGTAAGATAGTCGAAGGCTTGACAGTCTCTTTTACACCCTCACCATATTTCATACAGCCAGGACATAACATCATACGAACGCCATCAACAGCAGCAGGTTTACAATCAAAACAGTCTTTACCACAAAGCTCGCATTGCATGCCTATCATCCCTATAAACAAAACTTATATCAAACCGGCTTTCTGTAAAGCCATTAAATCTTCAGTACTTAGTTTTTCTCCACGCTTGAATCTCTCAAATATTTCGGTTGCTTCTTTTTGAGCAATTGTAGCATCTGCATCTTTCTTCTTTTTCCGTTTCGTCTCATGAACAGATGATATCTGTCTTTCCAGATCATGGATTTTATCGACATGTTCTATAAACTCTCGGTGAACATTATCTGCCTCAATTTTAGTTAGAACAATCGTTTCCTGAATCTCATTAACCTTTTTTACCAGGTTGTCCAACTGTTTAATCAAAGTTATCATGCTCTCGTGTTCTTCTTGAGCCCGCTCGGCCAATTTCTCCACTTGATCATGCTGCTTTTCTGCTTTCTGTTTTACAATCTTTTCCTCTTCAACAGCCTTCTTAAGCCGTGGATCCTTGTTCAAAATCTCTTCTTGTTCTTTAATTTTTGAATGCAGTCCTGATATAGTCTCAATCAATTTTTTCTCCTTTTGCGGAGACATTGGTTGTGTCATATGCTCGTCTTCTAGATTTCTCAGTTGTCTCTTGAGTTCGTTTAAATTTGCACCAGTAGCAGAATATCGAGTTTTTTCGAGTTCATCAATTTGTTTTTTGATCTCACTATAGCTCTTGTTTAATTTGTTTCTCTGCTCTTTAGCATGTTTAACTCTTTCGTTTAATTCGTCTCTCTTCGCCTTGTGTTCAGATATTTTATTTCTTATATCACGTATGGTAGAATTCAACAAATCTCGCTCGTCAGCTAATTTTTTTGATTTCGAATGTAATTGGTTTCTCTTTTCCTTTAACTCATTAGCTTTTTCTTGGAATTCATCCTTTTTCTGTGCCAGCTCGTCCGTTGATTCGCCCATTTATAGCCTCATTAATTATATATATTAACCCTCTAGGGTAAATATAATGTGTTTATTAAGTTTAAGTATTTCGAAAGATGATTTAAAAATCAATCAGGAGTGCTTCTCCTTTGATTTCTTATGGTGCACAAGTATCCCGTCAGCAATAACCGCAAGTAATCCTGTGATAAAAATCATATCAAAAACATCTGCACCACCTATTACCGCGGGTGTCATTTCTTTTATAGGATGGCTTAGTAGCTCCGGAAGATGCAAAAAATCAGCACCTATCAAAACCCCGATAACTCCAGAAATGTAAGCTAAGGGAGCCGCCTGTCGGAAATTTTTCCATGATAAAAATATTGAAGCGAAACTTGCAAAAATAGCAGGGAGAAGCCAATAAGGAAAAACCGATACAATTCCTTTTTCGGGAATGGGCGTGGTAACAAAAAAAGCAATTATCGCAACAATTATTACCCCAAGAAAAACCATAGATAACTTTATTTTATTTTTTATTATGAGATATACACTAAGAATAATTGGAATTACGGCACCACCTAAATTTATTCCTACTGCCCAGTATCCGTGCGAGAAAAGGTGCATATTAGAAAAACTAAAACCAACGTAAGCATCTAATAATCCTTCTCCGAATATATATGACACAAAAACAATAATGATTGCTTCTATTGACGAGAAACCCATATCTTCAAATGCTTTTGTAATGATTAAATACACAATGTACAGAGCCAAGACAGGCAGCATAATATAGAATAGATATAAGCCGATCTGAGTCAAATCAAACATACCAGACACGATTAAATCATAAGATAAGGATACCTTTTATAAAGCTTGTTTATATTTCGGTAGAAGAATGTGATACAATATGGATTCGTTTCTCCAAAAGGAATGTGATCTACAATTCTTCCGCGATAATGGATTCGTACGCAAAAAATGTCAATCATGCGGAGACTATTTTTGGACTTTGGACGGTAATTCAAACCTTTGCAGCGATAGGTCTTGCGTAGATTTTGGGTTTATTGGCAATCCGCTTGGCAAGAAACGGTTTTCTATGTCTGAGGTGCGCAAGAGTTTTTTAGATTTTTTTGAAAAAAAAGGCCATTCAAGGCTTCATTATCCTGAAACAGGAGAACGTTGCCCGGTTGTTGCAAGGTGGCGTTCAGATATTTATCTTACAATAGCATCCATTGCTGACTTCCAACCACATGTAACATCTGGCGAAGTACCTGCACCGGCAAATCCGCTGGTTATTTCACAGCCGTGTATACGGCTCAATGATCTTGAAGAAATAGGCATTAGCGGCCGACATCTAAGCATGTTTGAAATGATGGGACACCATGCCTTTAATAAAAACATAGATGAAATCTACTGGAAAGATCAAACCGTTGCATATTGTGATGAATTTTTTGCAAATCGCATAGGAATTCCTAGAGAGGGCATTAACTATAAAGAGCAACTATGGGACGGTGGTGGAAATGCGGGTCCATGTCTTGAAGTACTTGCCAGCGGACTGGAAATTGCAACTCTTGTTTTTATGAATATGAAAGAGGATGAAAACGGAAAGTTCACTATCAAAGGAAAAAAATATACACAGAATCCATTAAACATAGTTGATACAGGATATGGTTTGGAACGAATAGCATGGTTTACTCATGGCACTCCTACCGTATACGAAACCGTTTTTCCTGAAGTTATAGACTGGTTGAAAGACAATGTAAAGAACTCTTCCGACATGGTCAGTATTTATTCGCTAGCTGATCATTCAAAATGTCTTGCTTTCATGCTTGGTGATTGCATTGTACCATCGAATGTCAAGGCAGGTTATCTTGCTCGGCTTATCATCAGACGATCTTTGCGATTCATTGAAAAATTAAGATTAAATGCACCTTTAAGGGAAATTGTAGACATGCAATTGGATTTACTTGAGAAAGATTTTCCGTCGCTGAAAAAACGGAAAAATCAGGTCGATGAAATCCTTGATATTGAAACCAAAAAATTCTCAGATACACTTTCTAAAGGGGAAAATCTTATAAAACGCATACTTAAAGAGGAGGGCAACATCGACAATAGTGCACTTATACATTTGTATGATACCCATGGCATGCCTCCTGATGTTGTAAAGAAAATCGCTGAAAACGAGAGAGTAAACATTGTCGTTCCTGAGAACTTTGACTCTATGATTGCAGAATTGCATTCGCATGAGGAAAAGGAGGAGGGCAGCGAAGAAATTAGACCAAATCTACCAACTACCGAACAGTTGTACTACAAGGATCACTATACAAAAGAGTTTGATGCAAAGGTCATATGGAAAAATAAAATCAATGATGGAACTGAGATTATAATTGATAAAACCGCATTTTATCCAGAAGGTGGTGGACAACCTGGCGACATTGGATACTTTTTAAGAGATGGAAAAAAAATCCATGTGAAGCATGTTAAAAAAGAAGGAGATGCCATCATACATATCGTAGATGGAAATCTAGATGTTGGAGATAGGATTCATGGAGAATTAGATTGGGGCCATCGCTATACTCTGATGAAACACCACACAGGAACGCATCTAGTGAACGGTGCTCTAAGGAAGTTACTTGGTGAACACATTTGGCAGGCAGGCTCACAGCTTGGACTTAACGAAGCACGTTTTGATTTCGCACATTACAAAGCAATATCTGCAAAGGAAAAGAAAGAAATCGAAGATATGGCAAATCAATTCATAAAAAAGGCGGTTGTCGTTGAAAAAAAGGTGATGGATCGCAATAGTGCCGAGAAAACATTTGGTTTTAGACTTTACCAGGGTGGTGTTCCACCAGGCAACATCATTAGAGTTCTTAACATTCCTGGCATCGATGTCGAAGCATGCGGCGGTACACATCTAAACAGTACAAAAGAAGTGGAAAAAATCAGAATAATCAAAACAGAAAGAATACAAGACGGTGTAAATAGAATTATTTTTGCAGCTGGGAAAAAAGCCGATGCCCATGCAAAAGAAGAAGAGCAACTGTACGAAAGAATCACTAACACACTTAGTTCCGCATATAAGATTAAAGAAAGTGAGGATGTTTCCAAACAATTACAAGAATCGGCCAAGATTTTTTCAGTATCTATTCAACAGCTGGAGAAGACGATACAACGCTTTTTGGAAGAGATAGAGACAAAGAAAGAAAAAACAACTGTCTCAGATCTGAGAGAAGCATGTGATCATCTCTTCGATGAATGGAAAAAAACAAGGAAATTGATCAAACAAAAATCATCTGAATTAAGTGCAAATAAAGATTCATACAGAGAAATACAAATAACAATAGCTGGCAAACCTGCAAAAATTAGATTTGAAGATATTCCTCAATCATTTGACCCCATTGCCTATGCAGGCAAAATTGTTGAACAAAGTGGGTACATAGCATATGTCAGCTGCGGAAATAAAGTAACGCTAGCCGCATCAGAAGATTTAAACATAGATCTAGGGCCGATAGCAAGAGAGGTGGGAAAAGTACTGAGTGGAAGCGGTGGCGGAAAAACACACATGGCACAGTGTGGTGGAGTTAAAAGAGGAAATATTAAAGAAGCACAGAAAAAAGCAGAGGAATTAATAAAAGGAAAGAATTAAGCTATTTTTGATGATAATTTTAGAGTGGCAGTGGCTTTATCATATGAACAACCACCACTACAACTATTGTGCCTATGCTCATCGCTATAACAAGCCAGGGCGGTATTTTAAGTGATGTTTTTTCCTCTGCATCAAAGTACCTAATAAGTCCTGCGGCAGAGTGGAATCCTTCTCCTTTCTTTTCCTTTGGCATATTTGTCCTTATTTACCATTAAGTATGTTGTACTATTTTAGTTTTACCATGAAATTTAACTGCATGATATAAAGTTGATTTTTACAGATATTTTTTGTAGGAGCAAACATCTAAATATTGAATATATATACCTATTTTTAAGGGTGTAGATAAATGAAAGAGATAGATTCTCTCGTAAAAAAGGCGTTTAAATATAAAGAGAGTGGACTGACCACCTACGAGATTGCTGAAGAACTCAACGTTTCTAAAGAGACGGCAGCGTGGCTTTTGAATAAAGGAAAGGAGAAAAAACCAGAGGGAGACTTAAAGGTTGGTTGGCGTTCCATTGGTGTTTATCCTTCAAGAATAGGATTCATCTCAGATGCTTTATGCGACATGCTGCTGGAGGAATGCGAGAAGAAAGATCTTGACGTTGACACCATCGTTGGCATAGCAATAAACGGTATTCCATATGCAACCTTTGTCGCGGATAAATTAGGTTTGGAACTATCGGTTTTCCGACCGCATCACGAGAAATCAGGTGCCTTTTCTTCAAATTATGCAGTTGTAAATGGGAAAAATGTTGTTCTTGTAGATGACGTAGTGGGAACTGGCGATACTTTTAGAAGCGCTATAAAAGCCATAAAGGCTGAAAAAGGTAAAACTGTGTTGTGTTTGGCTGTTCTAAATAAAAGATCCCAAAACGATATAGAAGGCGTACCACTTCGTACACTCATAAGAGCAAGAGTAATCTAACCCAACAATTATTGGTGAAATTAGTCATGCACTGGGCGGATGTTTTAGCTGACGAATTACTCAAAGAAGAAAAGAAAAATTATGTTCTAGCTACAGGCATAACCCCATCAGGTCCCATCCACATAGGAAACATGCGAGAGGTTTTGACTACCGAAGCAGTATATCGTTCGCTACTTGATAAAGGAGTAAAAGTTGACTTTATCTATGTTGCTGATGACTTTGACCACCTAAGAAAAGTCTATCCATTTTTACCAAAATCCTACGAAAAATATGTTGGTGTTCCCATATACGAGATCCCATGTCCCTGTGGGAAACACAAAAGCTATGCTGATCACTATCTAAGTTTCTTTTTAAATTCCCTGAAAGAACTTGGAATAAGCCCAAAAGTTTATCGCGCAAGTGAAATGTACGCGAAGGGCATGTATTTCGAGGCTATACAGATAGCTTTGGAAAATATTGATAAAATAAAAGAGATACTTGAAACCATATCAAAGAGGAAACTTCCAAAAGAATGGATCCCTTTCAACATAAGATGTAACAAATGTGGGAGACTAACTTCCACTAAAGCAATTTTGTATGAATTTCCCAACATAGAATACAAATGCGACTGTGGATATGAAGGCACCGTAGACGTAAGAGAAGGAGGCGTTGGTAAACTTCCATGGCGCATTGATTGGCCTGCACGTTGGAAGATGCTAGGTGTTACTTTTGAGCCTTTTGGAAAGGATCTTGGTACTACCGGTGGAGCACGTGATACTGGAGAAAAAATCTCACAAGAGATATACGGGTATCCTCCACCAAAATATGCAATGTATGAGTTTATTCTTTTGAAGGGAGAAGGAGCGATGCATAGCTCCACAGGAACGGCATTGAGTGCTGAAGAAATGTTGAAAATGACGCCGCCCGAGGTTTTACGTTTTTTAATACTTAAAAATCAACCAAATAAACACATTGTATTTGACTCTGGCCTTGGTTTAATTGATTTAGTAGATGAGTACGATAAGGAAGAAAGAGTATATTTTGGACTAGAAGAAGAATCAAAAGGAATGAAAGATCTCAAGAAGACCTACGAGCTTTCTCAACCATATCACATTCCAAAAACAGTTCCCCACCAAATCCCTTATAGACACCTCGTCACAATCATTCAGATAGGGCAAAAATGGGAAGGTGTAAAAAATATTCTCCTAAGGACCAAACAAATACCAAAAGATTTGAAAAAGGAAGACGAAGAACGGCTAAAACAGAGAGTGGAACATGTACGATATTGGCTTGACAATTTTGCACCAGAGCAAGTTAAATTCGAGGTGCAAAAGAACATACCGAACATAACGCTTACAAAGGAACAGAAAGCATTTCTTTTATCCATGCATGAAAAAATTCCAAATACCAAATGGGAATCCGAAGACATACACAATCTAATATATTCGGTATCCGAAGAGAAAAAATTTCAAATAAAAATTGCTTTTCAAACAATATATCAGGTGATTCTTGGGAAAGATAAAGGACCACGCGCAGGTTATTTCCTGTCAAATTTGGATAAAGATTTTGTTTTGAAACGATTCAAAGAAGCAGTTAAATAGAATATCTACTTCTAACAATCAGATTTATGAACGTTTATCTAGAGGTCTATGGTTGTACTGCAAATAAGAGCGATGCTAGTTTAATCTTAGGTCTTTTAAAAGAAAAGCGTCATGAAATAGTTAAAAAAATTGATGACGCTGACGTTTTAATTATTCTTACGTGTACAGTTATTGGAACTACAGAACAGCGGATGTTATCAAGACTAAGAGCGTTTAAAAAAACGGGTAAGAAAGTCGTAGTTGCAGGATGTATGACTTCTGTGCAATCTGAGTTGGTTAAATCTATAGCACCAGATGCGAAACTTTTACCACCGCAATACTCTCATCACATAATTGATCTTTTAGAAGGCAAACGAGTATCTTTTATCGCAAAGAACAAAACACGCTTTTCAAAATATTTTGATGAATTGGCCGCTCCAATTGGTATCGCTGAAGGATGCATGTTCTCTTGCTCATACTGTATTACTTCCCTTGCGAGAGGCAAATTAAAAAGTTATCCAATAAATGAAATAATGGAGGATGTATGTTCTGCATTGAAACAAGGTTGCAAGGAAATACAACTTACTGCCCAAGACACTGGTTCATATGGTTTAGATTCGGGTCATAATTTAGGTGAGCTTCTATCAAACATTTGTAAAATTAAAGGCGAATATCGAATTCGTGTTGGAATGATGAATCCCTACACTGTAATGAAAAATATTGATTCTATTATTCGGGCCTATGACGATCCTAAAATCTATAAATTTGCACATCTGCCTGTGCAATCAGGAGACAATGATATACTGCAAAAGATGAATAGAAAATATACCGTCGATGATTTTTTAGAAATAATCAAGAGATTTAGAAAGAAATATCCAGATATCACAATTTCAACTGACGTAATCGTTGGTTTTCCAACAGAAACAGATGAGCAATTTCAGCATACAATTGATTTAATTAAAGAGATAAATCCAGATATTGTAAATATTACACGATATTCTGCTAGACCAGGCACAAAGGCAAAAGCTTTGAAAGGGCGTATAAAAACTGATGTTGCGAAAGAGCGGTCAAAAATATTAGCAGAGCTATGCGGCAATATTTCAAAAGAAAATAATCGGACACTTATCGGAAGAAAGTATAACGTGCTTATCGCAGAAAAGGGCAAGAGAAATACTTTTGTAGGTATAACAGAAAACTACAAACATGTTGTGATCAAAGAAAATGTAAATATCGGAGAAAAGAAAAGAGTAGAGATAACAGATGCAATGGTCACACATCTTGTAGGAAATCTTATATAGAAAGTATTTATTTAAAGCCGTACAAGTTGGTGAGGAAGAGATGATTCGAGTAGGAATAAACGGTTTTGGGAGAATAGGAAGAAATACCCTACGAGCAGCATTGGAGCATATTCAATACGGAAAAAAATTTGAAATCGTAGTTATAAACGATCTTGGAAATACCGCCATACTTGCCCATCTTCTCAAATACGACTCCATATATGGAAAATTTGATGGAGAAATAAATGTTAGAGACGATGGGATAGAGGTTAACGGGAGATTCATTAACTTTTTTTCACAGGTAAATCCATCAAATATACCATGGGGTAAACATGACATCGATGTGGTTGTGGAATCCACTGGCGTATTTCGTTCTAGAGATGGCGTTACAAAGCATTTAGATGCGGGTGCAAAAAAAGTTATCATATCCGCACCCGCTAAAGATCCAGATATAACGATTGTTTTGGGCGTAAATGAAAATATGTATGACTCAAATAAACACAGAATTATATCAAATGCATCGTGCACAACCAACAGCCTTGCGCCGCCAGTCAAAATTTTACATGACGCTTTTGGTGTTGAGAGGGGGTTTATGACCACGATACATTCATACACTGGTGATCAACGTATCTTAGATTTTCCGCATAAAGATTTACGTAGGGCAAGAGCAGCTGCAGTTTCAATCATTCCAACTACCACTGGGGCTGCAAAAGCAGTGGCACTTGTTATTCCTGAACTCAAAGGCAAACTCGACGGCATGGCAATACGTGTTCCCACACCAGATGGCTCGGTGACAGATCTTACCTGCCAGTTGAAAAAAGATGTAACCCGGGACGAGATCAACGCCGAATTAAAAGGAGCATCTGAAACAAAGCTTATGGGAATAATGCAGTACACCGAGGAGCCCATTGTATCTGTTGATGTAATAGGTAATCCCAGTTCGGCCATAATAGATGGGTTAAGCACACGAGTTATCGGAGAGCGGGGGAATTTTGTTAAAGTACTATCGTGGTATGATAATGAGTGGGGATATTCTTGCAGACTTATTGATCTCATAAACTATATGTTTAGTGAACATTCGGTAACAATGAAGACTATGGAACACGTGTGATGTCTGCTAATTTTTTTTAAAAAACTTATCAAAAAGCTATAAATTTAAATAAATACGAACGATGTGGATCTAAGGAGGTTTTTCATGAAAGAATACAACACAATAGATGATTTTGATGTAGAAAATAAAAAAGTCTTACTGCGAGTAGATTTTAATATGCCGCTTGATAAAAAAACATTAGATATAATCGATGACACAAGAATTAGACTTGCACTTCCAACAATAGAAGAACTCATCAGAAAAAAAGCAAAAATTGTGATTCTGGCTCACCAGGGAAAACAGGGAAGTTGGGATTTCACCTCAATGGAAAAGCATGCGAAAACGTTACAAAAACTACTCGGTAAAAACGTGACATTCGTCGATGATATTTTTGGTATACGAGCAAGAGACGCGATAAAAAATCTGAAATCTGGAGAAATCGTATTTTTAGACAATGTCAGAAAATTTGCTGGTGAAACAGAAAAAAAACCGCCAGAGGAACATGCAAAATCAGAACTCGTGAGAACCCTCGCACCACTTGTGGATCTCTATGTCAACGATGCATTTGCAGCTGCACATCGGGCACAATGTTCGCTTACAGGATTCACGGCGGTACTCCCTTCGTGCGCTGGAAGACTCATGGAAAAAGAGCTTACTACACTTGAGAAAGCAGTACGCAACCCTGAAAAACCGTCCGTATTTCTATTTGGTGGAGCAAAATTTGCCGATGTCGTGGTCACAATCGACCGCGTCCTTTCCAACAAAATCGCAGACAAAGTCATCCTCACCGGTCTTACCGCAAATGCGTTCCTCAAAGCACAAGGTGTAAATCTGGGTGAAAAAAACGAAGCCGCGTTCGCCGAAGAAGGAACTCCAGAAGTATTCCAAGGAATACAGAAAGTTTTTTCCAAATTTAAAAATGACATATATCTCCCTGTCGATTTCGCCATAGAGGAGATCGGAAAACGAAAAGAAATCTCCCTAAAGGATTTACCAGTCGATAGCAATCTTTTTGATATCGGTAAAAAAACTATCAAAAATTACGAAAAAGTGTTAAAGAATGCAAAAACTGTGTTTTTATCAGGTCCTTGCGGTGTGTTCGAAAACCCATTATTTAGAAGAGGGACCGAAGAGATATTCACTTTCATTGCTCAATCAAAGGCGTTTTCTATTGCGGGTGGAGGGCACACGGTAGCAGCAATAGAGCAGCTCAAACTCAAAGACGACATCTCGCACGTCAGCACCGGCGGTGGTGCACTTGAAAAATTTATGATGGGGGAAAAACTTGCAGTTGTTGAAGCATTAAAAAGAGCGAAAAGTAGAACACTAATAGCGTGCAAGTAAAAGAGAAACAGTCAAATATCATCTGTTCTTTCCTTCTTTTTATGGGCTGATAGATCAGCGGAAGATCGCCGCCTTCGCAAGGCGGAGGCCGTGGGTTCAAATCCCACTCAGTCCATCAAAACATATAAAATTATATATTATTTAAGGTGATTTAATATGAATCCATTTATAAATCCGGTGACTGGCATCCCATTCCTAAAACATTTTATTTTTGACGCCAAAAGATTATATCGAATGAACCCAAAACAGTTAGAAAAATATAGAGATAAAGCTTTTAGAAAAATTGTCAAATATGCATATTCTGTATCCATATATCATAAAAAGTACAAAGAAGCAGGAATTTATCCAGATGACATAAGAGGAATAAGGGATATTACTAAACTACCTTTTATTACTAAAAAAGATCTTGTTGAGAATTTTCCCGATGGAATAATACCGCCAAATTATAACAAAGATAAAGCATTTGTTGTAAGTACCAGTGGTTCAACTGGGAAACCGGTTTCTCTTTACACAGATTTTTCTGTGTTTAGTGAAGGCGTTGGAGCGTCTCTTAGAACATTTCGTTCATATAAGTTACATTGGAGAAAATCTAGATATGCAAATATTGGAAATTTTACCCCTGGCAAAGCAGATGATGTGGCAAATCAAGCATTTTTCTCCAAGGCAAGATTTGCTTATTCATCAAAAACGCATATATCATTAAATGCCTTTGAGCCGATTAAAGAAGTCATGAAAAAATTGGATGAATTCAAACCTGATGCAATTTTAACATATCCAGTAACGTATCAGCATTTAGCCTATTTGAAAAATAAAGGATATGGTAAAAACGTTAACCCAAAGGCCCTAATAGTAAGTGGATACCTTCTTGATGAATATGCTAGAAGTTATGTTGAAGATGCATTTGGATGTAATATGTACAATGGTTATGGAGCGGCAGAAACATCATCTGAGGCAGGTATTGCATTTGAATGCACAAAAAAAACTTGGCATATTAACCATGATTTTTACCATGTGGAAACTGTCAATGAAAATATGGAGCTTGTAGAGCCTGAAAAGATTGGACATATTGTTGTAACCAGACTTTTTGGGAAAGCAACTCCCTTGATTAGGTATACGGGCTTGGATGATTGGGTTACTCTAACAGATTATTCAGAGTGCGACTGTGGTTTATGTACTCCTACTTTCAAAGAAGGAGTTGAGGGCAGAAGAAATACAAGTATTATTTTACCAGACGGAAGAGTTTTTCCAGCTGCTTCTATTGCCATTCTTTCACCAGTATTAAACAAGATGAAAACACGTAAAGTTAAACAATTTCAAATCGTACAAAATAAGTTAGATGAATTAGACATATTACTTGTTATAGACAAAGATTTAAGAGATGCTTATCCTCCAACGGATGAACTTTTTGATAAAATAAAGAAGATCTATGAAGATAAAGTAGGCAGTGGAATTACAATAAATGTCAAAGAAGTAAAAGATATTCCGTCTCAAAAAAATAAACCAGCACCACTTGTTATATCCAATTTATCTCAAAAAGAGCGGGAAAAAATAATTGATGAATCTAAGTAATTCACCTTTTTGCAAACAGGGTTTCTTCTTTTTGTTCAAGTAATAACTTTAAACCAGCTTTAAAAACTCTAAAATTTCCATATACAAAAATAGATCGAATGAGCTGAGATATTAAATATTTAGGAGTAATGTAATAACTCAAATACGACTTATGTAATCTTTCTCTTAACTCTTCAGGTGTAAAATTACACAAGCCCCGTCTAGAGTCACATGGAACAAACATTTCATTTTCATTTATCTTTCCTTGCTTATGAGCATCTTCCCAAATTTCACTGCCTTTGAGAAAATTAAAAGCATAAAAGAAGGCAAAATCTAAATTTAATTTTTTAGCAAATGAGATTGTATCATTGATATGTTTATCTGTCTCAATCGGTGAGCCTAAAATAAAGTTACCAACTGTAAAAAAACCAGTTTTTTTACTTAGTTTTACTGCTTTTTCCACTTGTTTCAAGGTAATTCGCTTGTTGTAATAATCCAGCACCTCTTGATTACCAGACTCAATGCCAAATTCTAATGATTTTATGCCAGCTTTCTTCATTTTTTTGTATAGTTCTTCATCAGCATCCGTTACCCTTACACCCACGATCCAGATATCTAGATCCAAATCTTTTTTGATTAATAGATCCATTATATTATGTGCTCTTTTTTTATCTATAAGAAAATTATCATCTACTACGAATACCGTATCATAATCCTTTGAAATCTCCTCCATTTCTTCAACAACACTTTCAGCTGATCTCAGACGGCATTTTCTAAAAATAGATTTACTTACACAAAATCGACAGTTAAATGGACAACCACGGGTTGTCATTATAGTAGTAATTTTTCCCCTGGCAATAAATGTGACACCCGATAATGTTTTTTTACCATAAGAATATTGTTTTATCAAATGCCGAGCAGGAAAATCTGATGAATCCAAATCCTCGATTTCTTCTGGAGGCAACCCTCGTTCTATTTTTCCTTTTTCTCGATAAAAAATTCCGTGTATTTTTGACAGATCTTTTTTTCCATTTAGTGCATCTAAAATTTCAGTTATTACTTTTTCCCCATCCCCTACAACAGATATATCAGCATTTATTTCATTAAGGACTTCTTCCCCTTGAATTGTGCAATGGGGGCCGCCAATTATTACGATCTTCTTTGGGTCAAATTGCTTTATTAAATCTGTAATTTTTTTAGCCGATGTTACAACCTGACTAGCAATTGTTATTCCAACTAAATCTACTTCTGCAACTTCTTCATTTAGTTTTTCATCAGTAAATGATTCGGCGATAAAATCAATTACTTTTACCTTATGGCCATTTTTTTCTAGAGGACTTGCTAGATAAAGTAAACCCAATGGGGGCATGTAAGCCTCAAACGAATCTTCCTTTTTGATAACATCATAATCCATTGGAGGATTTATTAATAGGCATTTCATGGAGGTCTTTTCATTATGCAAGATGGCATATAAGATTATTGGTTGATAGAAATGAACTTAGAAAATTATAAAAAAAAATAATGAAATAAGGGCTTTGCCATTATTTCATTTAATAGGTGGTTTATAGTTGTATTTCTCAATAATGAATTTCTCTTTTTCAGCAACTAACTTAATTGTTTCTTCATCATAATAGTGACTCGTTTTACGATGTTCAGATACATTAGTTTTACCGCCACTTCGAATTTGATCCTTAGTTTTTTTGTCAATATTATATCCAAATTTTTCAAGCATTTGAATAAAATCATTTTCAAGAAATTCAACTTTTATTACAAAATCTAAAATATTGTTGTTTTTGTCGAGTTTTTTTAATTCTTCAATAGTTCCTATGCCCCTAAAATTTTTAGTTTGAAAAAAATCCTTTATAAAAAAATTACAATACAAATAGGTCATAAGACCTGCAAATTTACTTACTGAACTTTCAGAATATCCCTCATTAAAATCCCTCATTCTCGTTGGATCATATATCAGTTTTAACCATTTTCTAAAACATTCTGGGCTTTGGTGATCCCTATATGTATCTTTCCATAGTAATACAGGTTTTTTTATTTCATTTGTAAAATGAAAACACATATCTTCCAATTTAAGATTACCAGAGCTATATGGACTACGTGAAGAGCGTAATTTGTATTTAAAAAAGTTTAAAAATTTTTGGTAATCTGGAACGATTACTCTACCACATATGGTTCCTTCGCCCTGACATCCAAAAGCCCATGTTGAAACGTACCAATCCCACGGGTTTTTGATAGATCCGCAGATAAATTTTTCTGTTTCAAAATCTTCAAGCCAATTGTGCTTGTCGATCTGTTGTCCACCTACATGTTTAGATAGCAAAGACGCAATATGTGTACAAGCAGTTTTATCCATCTGTAAATAAATCATTTTATCTGTCACAAACATAGTTTTCTTCCTGTTTAAGCCCAATTAGTCATATAATAGAAAAACATTTAATTCTTTACCAATTTCCAATATATAATTGAGGGCTTTGAATAACCCTCTTGTATTTGGCTTTTGCTGTTTTCTGTCATGAAAACAGCCCGAAATCACTGTTTTTACCTATTTTTTGTTGTTTTTCCTTCAGATTTTATGATTGTCTACAGATTTACAAAAGATAACGATTTAAGTGTTGTCACAAGGGTTAACGATCAATTATCAAAATGGAAAAAAATTTATCTAAAAAACAGGTAGATGGAATTCTGAAAATTGTATCTGATTTTGGATTAGATTTTTATTCAGAGGATATTGAACCCGATTATGAAAATACATGAATAAGAAAAAAAGTTATATTTTAAATCATTTAACTCTCGATAAAACCCATTTAATAATGTTTAGCTTAATCTTAGCTTTCGTTTCAAATAATTGTATCATATTTATATCTTCCTCATCTAAACTTTTTGTGATTAAAACCGTAGAGAGATAAATGACGTAAAAGAGAATAAATAGCAAAGGAGTCATCCACCATTCTATTGTGAAGAAAAATTTAGGAATCAGATAAATAGGAATTATTATTATCATAAAAAGAAATGTCGGTTTGAACAGATTTCTACTTAGAGGCTGAGCACCGCTAAGCGTATAAAGTTTCCAACTTTTTATTGTGTTCGCTATAATTATTGAAAATGCTGTTGCAAATGCTGCACCCTCAATCCCATATGCAGGAATCAATGTAATATTTAATCCAACATTTATTATTGCTGCGAATATCCACGATAACATTTCAAAACGATATCTACCCATTACAATTAAAGTCATTCCACAAGGTCCAGCTAAATTATTAATAATTAATCCTATTGATAATATTCTTAGCGCAAATGATGCAGATATGTAATTTTGTCCAAATAAAAGTGTTATAATTGGTTCAGGATATAGAAATAAAAGAAAGAAAAATGGCAAAGTTGCATAACAAAGCCATTTTGTTAAAATTGAATAGCTTCTTTTAATTTCTTCAGATTTATTTTTTGCAAATAGCCCTGTAAAGATAGGCAGATGAATTAATAAAAGTGCAGTTAATGGAAATGAAATGATTTGTGCGAGAGGAACGGCTGCATTGTATAAACCAACATCCGTGGTATTTCTTAAAATACCAAGCAAAACTGTATCTGCCAAACTGATAATTATGGTAAAAATTGATGTAATTAGTAGCGGAAAAGAAAAGACTATCAATTCTTTTGAAAAGGGACTTTTTAATGATTTCATTGAAAATATTTCCAAAGTTTGAATTTTTTTTATGCTATAATAAACAAGTAATACAAAGGTTATAACTGTTGAAATGGCCAAGGCATAAAAAACATTAATGAATGATTGATCAAAAATAATCATAATTATCAGAAACGCTGGGAAAAGTGTATTAATTAGAATTTGCTGGAAATAAACAGTTGGTTTAACCTGATCAAATCCTCTATATATTGAGACTATGATATTAATTAAAGTAGAAAAAGGAATTATAAAAGATATTATTTTTAATGGGATAATCAGAGCAGGTTCATGGAAAAAGTTTTTTGAAATATATTCAGAAAAAAGGAATAATAAAAAACCAATAATGGCACTTGCAATAAAACTAAACCAGATTGAAGCAGAGATATAAATCGGTATTTTATTATACTCCTCCTTCCCACGAACATAAGCAATATTTCTACCTAAACCGGCGTATAATCCTAAACCACCTACAGTAAAGCAAATGGCTAATATAGACAAAACTAAAGAAAAAATTCCGTAATCGCTTTCCGTCCATTGTCTGACAATAATTAGTCTTATAATAAGTAGAGGCAATAAACTCAAAATGAGTCCAATAAACGTAATACTCGAACCCTCTGCTATCTTTTGAAGAGATTCATTAACTCTATTTTGTGATGCCGTCTCTAAACTCATCTATACAACCCTGCAATTTGGAGGATTTGATAAATTAAATAGACTATTATTAATTTTTGTTTTAAAAATTAGGCAATTTTTGAGACAATCTGGTATATCATTCTCGCAGCATTTTTATCGCCTTCTGGCACTGGTAATTTTTTTGAAAGAATTTGTGCATTTTTAAGAAAATGATTGTAATTTTCAAAAATGTATTCGATAGATTTAGAAAGTTTTTCACCATCGAAAAATTTATGAGATAACATTAAACCTGCGCCATGCCCAACCATTTTTTCTAAGTTCAGATGCTGTTCAAATTGCATTGGATATCCAATTATTGGTTTACCGGAGTAAGCTGCAGTATATACTGTTCCTTGTCCACCATGAATAATAGATAAATCAACCATTTTATGCAATTGAGCTAACGATGGAACATATTTTTTTAATAAAATATTTTCATTCAAAATCGGTAGTTCATCCTCCTTTAGAATATTTGTATAAACAGCAATTACTCTGTACGAAGTATCGTTGAGTTTGTTTAATATCTTTAAAAAAAGTGTTTTGTCTCCGCTACTTCCCAGGGACAATAAAATATTTTTTTGTGAACCTTTCAAGTGGTTAAATACCTCCCGATCAACTGTTTTTGTTTGTTCTTCAGAAAAGTTGTTTTTAAACATTTCCTCAAGTAGAATAATTCCTATATAATCCTCAGCGGGGAATTGCTGTTGATTTGGGAATATACTTATAAACTCCAAAAAATTTGTAATTAATGTAATATCTCCATAATATAAATCCATTGTACCTTTTAATGGTTTTAAATTGTATTTTTTTGTTAGAGTGTTAAATGGTTTTAGATGTGCCTTAGTTCGTGGGATCATCCAGTTAAATAACCGAATTTTGATAAATTTAGGGATAACTCTCGTAAAATTATTTTCATAAATGTCGGGAATTGAATATTGAAACCTACCTGGACCAGTTGTTATGGCTATTAATGGAATTTTTGCTGCTCTAGCAGAGAGTGTACATGGTTCATTGTTGGTGGAAACTAGAGCTTTAATTCCGGTTTCTTTAAAAATTTTGATTTCATTTTCAACAACTTCTTTTAAAAAAGATTCGGTGAAAATTTCTTCTTTTTTTTCCCCTCTAGCAATACTTAGATATCGTTTTATAAAATCTTCGGTAAAGTATGGTTTTATTCCAATAATATCAAATCCCAAATCTTTAGCGAAATATTCGTATTCTCCACCGTGACTAAAGAAAATCGACTTTCCACCTAGTTCTCGATATCTTTTTGCTACAAGTACTGCTCTGCCTGTTTCAGATATATTAAAAAATAAAGGAAAAAATCCAATTAATGGCCCATCACCCTGTTCCATATTTTGATTCATTTAATTCCTCTTATCTGTATTCATTAAAAAAAAGAACTATATAATTGTTTATCAATTAAGCAAAAACTTCAATCATTAAGATTTTGAATTATTTTTATTATATGCAAGGTTCTTATTTTCTATTAATATCATTACATGCTATTTGTATGTTAGAAAAATTCCCAAGAAAAGCTTAGTCCCCGTTGTCTCCTCCCACAACTGTTTCGTTAGTTGTTCGTGTATAGAAACTTCTGTGTCTTTTACAAAGGGTTGAAATTATTCCTTCAGCAGAAAAAAGGAAGTGTTTTTAAATCGATTATTTCCTAAGTTGAGCACCAATGGATAAAATGCAATTGTAGGGGACAAAACATTTCTGATAATGAATGGAGAAAATGAAATAAGGACGGTTTATTATCATGTATTCGGTCTTCTCAATGGAGGAAGTAGGATAAAGAAAAAATGAATAAAAAAAGGGTTGTTATAATAAAAGCCGAAAAGAAAGGCTATCCAAATAACCCTCCGTTTCACCCACCAGAAAAATATCCTGAATATCTGTTCGAAGAAATAGATAACACTAACACGGCGTATAGCGCTGTACGAGATCTTCTTAGTCATCTAGATTTAGATAAAGAGAATTATGGGACAGCACATTGGAATCCCTTCAAAGAATTGATACAACCTGGAAATACTGTAGTTATTAAACCCAATCTCGTACTCGATAATCATGTTGATGGAGAGGACATCTATAGCATCATTACGCATCCGTCGGTTTTACGAGCAATAGTGGACTATTGTGCTATCGCATTGAACGGCAAAGGGCGTATCATTATTGCTGATAACCCGCTAGGGCACTGTGATTTTATCCATTTACTACAAATCACAAAGTTACAATCAATTAAAGAATTCTACAAGAAGAAATCTGGATTTGATATCAACATCTATGACTTACGAAAGATGATGTATCCGATGAACGAATTCCAGTTCACCGAATATAATTCTTGGGTAACATTAAATGGAGACCCAAGTGGTTACACTATCGTTGATTTAGGGCAGTTAAGCCAACTCAGTTCAATAAAAGATTCTAGTAAGTTCCAGGGAACTGATTACAACAGACAAGAAACGATTAAACATCACAGTGACAACCGACATGAATATCTTATTCCTAACACGATTCTTTCTGCTGATGTCATCATTTCAGTCCCTAAATTAAAAGTTCATAAAAAAGCAGGGGTTACGCTAAATTTGAAGAATATGATAGGTATTAGTGGAGATAAAAATTATTTACCGCATTTTCAGCTAGGTTCGCCAAAAAGTGGTGGAGACGAAGCCCCCGACAATCTCTCTCTGAAATTACGATTACAGCTGCGGTTACTACGATTTACTACAGATTATTTTTTATCAAAACATAGCGTCCTGCTTGATAAGATCGTAAAAGCTGCAGTGAAATTCATACAAAATATCGATAAAAATTTTATTAACGATATCGATAAAAAAATAAGTCCTGGGAATTGGTACTTCAATGATACGATCTGGAGGGTTCTTATTGATTTAAACAGAATTTTGCTGTACGCAGATAAAGATGGTGCTATTCATCACGAGCAAAAAAGAAAATATTTTTCCATTATCGATGGTATCGTTGGAGGGGAACAAGAAGGCCCTATACGTCCAAAACCGAAACAATGTGGTGTGCTCCTTGGAGGATTCGACCCATTTTTAGTAGATATTGCTGCTACTACCCTAATGGGTTTTGATTATAAAAAAATGCCACAATACAAAAATCTCCCTACTTTAGATAAATATAAAATTTCAGATTTTACTGAACAAGATATTGAAGTTATAACAAACGCAAACGAATTTGAAGGGATATTACGGGATAAAAATAATCGATATTTTGATTTCAAACCTCCGATGGGTTGGAGCGGCCATCTCTAAATTAAAGAAATGGTTAGTAAAAAAATTAACAAAAGTTTAATTTGATTCAATTATGTCTATAAAGAAACATTAAATATAAGTAATATATCTTGTTTTACAGGAGAATATGAAGATTTTATTGGTTTTCCCACGAATTGAACATGGAGCAATTATTCATTCTGATAAAGGATCATGGAGTTCGGTTCTGTTCGGGTATCCTATTATTACGTTACCGCATTTAGCTGCGATTACACCACGGCATCATAAAGTAAAAATCATCAATGAGAACTATGAAGACCTTGATTTTAATGAACCAGCTGACCTGGTAGGAATCACGAGTTATACGATGACCGCACCTCGGGTCTACGAGCTTGCTGATGAGTTCCGCCGACGAGGACGAAAAGTTGTCCTTGGTGGATATCATCCGACCGCGATGCCCAACGAAGCAAAACCACATGCGGATAGTATCGTGCTTGGGGAAGCCGAAGCAATCTGGCCGGAGCTTTTACAAGATGCAGAAAAAGGAAAGCTAAAACCATTCTACGGGCCAAACCCAGATTTTGATATGGCGGCTATCCCTCCAATTCGACGGGACCTGATTCGGCAGAACCCCATCGCTGGCGCAGTGCAATCTACCAGGGGATGCCCCAATCAATGCGAGTTTTGCGCAATCGCCAGTTTCTGTAAACATGGGGTGAAACAGCGACCCATTAAAAACGTCGTTGAAGAAATCCAACAGATGCCAAACCGGGTTTTCGCCATCCATGATCCTAGCATCACGGTCAACCCATCGTACGCACGGGAACTTTTCAAGGAACTTATCAAACAGAAGGTTCACAAAGGATGGGTCGCTAATGGAAACGCAAATGTACTAGGAAAAATCGATGATGAATTCCTTGACCTTGCCTACAAAGCAGGATGTGTGGAATGGTTCGTCGGCTTTGAGTCCGTCAGCCAGGAATCACTCAATGGGATTAAAAAAACGGTCAACAAGGTCGAGGATTTCAAACGGATGATTAAACGAGTCCATAAACATGGGATGGCGATCCAGGGCGGCATCATCTTTGGTTTTGACCAAGACACACCTGATATCTTTGATGCGACCCTAGAAAAGATGTATGAATGGGAGTTAGATGCAGTTGAAGTCAATATTCTTACCCCGTACCCAGGGACACCATTATTTGATCGACTGGAGCGCGAGGGAAGACTGCTTACGAAAGACTGGAAAAGGTATAACCAAGTTGAGGTTGTCTTCAAACCAAAAAACATGACAGAAAAAGAACTGTTTGAGGGGGCCAGGAAGGTTGCAAAAAAGTTTTACACCATGCCAAATGTAATTGTTCGTGCGCTTCGGACGTTTGTCATCGTAAAAAGAGTATCAGCGGTCCTCCCCGCAGGGACAAATTACTCGTTCCGACTCTACTATAAAAGAGATTTCAAATTCTAAACCCAATTATTTATTGTCACCCACCGGTTTGTTTCATATTCTAAAAACTATGTGACATCCTCTCCGCCATAAACAGTAGTTCCGAGGGTGTAACTGCAAAATAAAACAATGAATGAAACAATACCCTGACCGTAACTGAAAATGACAAATGAATAATGAAAATATCTAATAAAACCAAAGGAATTTCTCAAATATCAATAAAGCTACCGCTAACCGATCGCAGTCATTTCTCAGTAAAAATCATCCGAGAGAACATATGAATCATACAAAGAAACATCATCAAATACGAAGTAACATGATGTTTTTCCAGCTGCATCCACTGATTCTTATGTTTCAATTTAGAGTTTATACAAATCCAAATATTGTACAAAACAAAAGAAAGTAAGATCAGAAACAGTCTCACTGCGTACGAGAGCGAACAGGTTTTACCTCGGAACTGTTTCTTTGTTTTATAACCTGTTTCAATACACCATCTCTTCCTAAAATCTCGTGCAAGTTGAAATGCTGTATCCTGAGAACCAACAGGGAGATTGGTGATGAACAAAAAATATCGATCATCTTCATCGTAACTCTCAACAGGGATTCCTTCAGCCACTGAACTATCCACAACAACCAGTGTTGTTTTCACTCGTGTTCCTCGTCTGTCGCTCCGTCCATGAGCAGTTTTATTGAACTCATATTCATACACTTGCCATACCCTATGATTCTTCTTGAACTCCTGTAAACATCGTTTGACCTGTTTTGTTCGAATAGCTCTGATAACAAAAGGCACATGATGTTCGTATAAACGAGCTACCGTAACCGCCTGAAAAAAACCTCTGTCCATTAACATCGCTTTAATACGAATCGTTCTCCTCACATTTATAATCAAAGATAACGGTAATTTTCCTTGATCATAATCCGTGAGAATAGGCTCAAAATAAACAGTAAACTTTTCATCCCCTACAATATCTGCAGAAAGAACTCTATGGAAACAATGGGTTCCATATTGTTTCTTACTATGAACTACTCTATCAACATCATCGCATTTTTTCTTACGCGGTTTCCAATCACGTTTCTTCGGGACATACCTTGGAATATCATGATAATCCACAGCTACATACACTTTTCCCTTTGGTTTATCAACCCACCCCTTGAACAGTTGTCCATTGATGACTTTCAAATCAACAAGGATCCTCTCCCATCCATAAGTATTAATCCGTTTAATTACTGTGTCTGCACTACAAACATCATCTGCAAAATAACCACGTTGTTGAACTGTTGTTTCTATAAATTGATGGAGAAACGACGTCTGTAAGAGAATTTCAAATATCTCTCCATTACTATGGATTGTATTGTAGTTGATAGGAAGTTTAATTCCTCGTTCCAACGACTTCAAAATAGTGTTAAATATCTTTTTGTGCATTCCCATCCCAAGTGTGTGCTATGTGTTTTTGTTATTTCCAATTCAAAATCACATTTCACACACTTAAACATTTAACATGCGGAACTACAGTAAATGGCGGAGCTTCTTTTATGACACGTTAGATCGTCGATGAAAAACCATTCAGGGAGGTTTGTTGGAGTCGATGATCACGGAACGTACTGTATCACTGTCTCTGCATCAGCATCACCGACACTCCTGTAAAATTTCCCAGGACTCCAGAAATGTCCTTTTGGGCATCTGCATTTGAAGTGTGGTTTTCTTTTAAACAATTCTCGAGATGATGCGCCTTTCAAAAGTTGAAGAGCTTTTGAAACGCTCATTGTCGGTGGAAGTCCAACGACGGTGTGGATATGATCTGGCATCACACAGAGTTCGGTTATTTCTATCTTATGTCGTTTTGCAACCGTGTGCAAAACGTCTTCACAAAGCTTTTTATTTCCCTCTTTCATAAACATGTTGTACCGATACTTGGGACACCATTCCAAGTGGTACAGGTTCTGGCCAATGCTATGGCTACCGCTAACTAGATCCATAATTTATGCACTTCCTGAGCAGGGATTCATAGCACCCGCTGAAAGCGGGTGCGCCTGCCCAGTAAGCAAGAACAGTTGTTTGAAGAAAAAGAAGCGCGATTCATCCCCATACTAAAGTTTGGGGATTTCTCGCTTATGAAGTGTTAAGAACGGAATCGAATCACTAGTGAGACAATGACGCAGAAAAACAACGCGGAGAATCCCTGGACACCTCAAGACGAGGGGGATCATTATCCAGTTATGAAAGAGTGGTGGTGCATAGAAACACTCTTTAAAACCTTAGAGGATAATAGAAAATGGAATATTAAAGCAGCAATTGCTTATGAGTTAGAAACGCCTTCGTGTTGGTTTACTTATTACCTCTTTGATATAACTTCTAACAAGTGTTTGGCACGTACTGCAATAAATGATGATATCAATAAATTATCTCATAAAAAAAATAAGGTTGATTTGAAATATAAAAAATCCTCCATAGTTGGTCTTTATCCGAATTATCATATTCATCTCGAAGATGATAAACAGGAATTTACGGCAGACATGGAATACAAAGCAAAAATCTTACCACATTGGACCGCACAGGATTCAACAAATGGGTATCTACCATTTGGATTTGATTATTTTAGATATGGGTGGCTAATAAATTGTGATCTATCTGGATTTATAAAAATTAATGATGAGTTACATAAAATAAAAGGAAAGGGTTATTTAGAAAAAGCTTGGGGTAACTGGTCATATACAAATCCATTTCAAAAATTATCTGGTTTTAAAAAAACAATTTCAACCTATGGTCATCTTTTTAATTGGTGGTTTTTAAACCGTAAAATAAAAATTCCAAATCGCATTGCTTTTACGACAGAAAATAATCCATTTGGAAACGATTGGTTTTGGGGCGTCTTTGATAATGACTGGAGTGTTGCTTATGGTAATTCATTATTCTGGTTAAGCGAAGGACCGACATTTGGAGTTTTAACTTTATTTACAGAAGGGAATAATTACATAGATTTTAATGATATTAATTTTCATTACAATAAAGTCAAATATATTAAGGAATATGATTTAGTATATCCTTGTGATTTAACAATAAGCGCAAGATCAAATGATAAAAAAATAAAATTACGTGTTTGGTCAGTTTGTGATGGTTATGAGTATATTGAAAAATTTAATGGAGATAATTTCTATAGAGCATTTATAACGCCTGAACTACCAGGACAAATGAAAGGTATTTATTCAGATAATGAAAAAACATTAGAACTCGAAGGTGACTGTAAGATAGTACAACAAAGACAACCATCAAAGCTTGGTCATAATTCATTAGAAATTGAATTCATAAAACCACCTAAGGGTGCTGGAATCTCTATTGAAGTAGATTCCCATTATCTAGGGAAAAAGATGGCCACACAATTACGATTAATACCAAAACCAATATTACGATTTAGGTGTAGTAGAACGAAAAAATCAAATCAACTGAAACAAATAAAACCGTAATGATACAAAATGGTTTAGTCGTAGAGATTTCTCTTATCGATGAGTCGTCTTGCTTTTAATGAGTTCCGATCCAGCGTATTCGGTTTCACGAGTTGAACGAGAGGCGGTGCAACCGTATTAGAGATATGTACACCATTGTTGATCTCCGGGAGTTCCATAAGCCGGGTGAAGATTTTTTTCCGAAGAGTATCAGTAATCGTAGTGGTTTCAGCGATGATGGTGATATGGTCTTTCCCTTCTTTTCGTTCAAAGATAGCCTGATATTCAATGACTTCAGGTTGACCGAAAAGGATATCGTCGAACATCCTGGTGAAGAAATTATCTCCTGCACCGATCGGCAGCATATCATCAGTCCTACCTTTTATCTCTATTTTTTTAAGCGGTAACCCGCATGGACATCGATCAGGGATGATACGACCAAGGTCATTCGATCGATATCGTATGAATGGCATTCCCTCTCGGTTAAAGGTGGTGAATACGAGTTCCCCGATTTCACCGTCCTCAAGGTGTTCCCCTGTTTTTGAATCAATTACTTCGGTGAGGAAATTTGTTTCAGTAAGATGCATTCCATGTTTTTCTTCGCATTCTCCAGCCATATTAGGTCCAAGTTCTGTGGTCCCGTAGCCGATGTAAACATCGGTGTTCCAGGCTTTTTCAATCTTTTTTCTCATAGTATTTGGGGTTGGCTCTGCACCAAGGAGAATACGGTTGATCCCGAGTGTATCAAGGTCATGGAGTTTTTTTAATTCGTTGGTGAGATAATTGATGCGCGAGGAGACATCCATAAAGATAGTTGGTTTATATTCAAGGAGAATCTTCAGTTCATCTTCGATTTTTAATCTACCAGTTACAAGAGTGAGTGCACCGATTTCTGCAAATGTACGTTCAAGACAATAGCGGTTTTCCCAGATCTCAGTGCCGTACCCCTCCTCAAAGGTAAGCCTGACGCTATCGTTAGGAGTCACATGATACATAAGGCGCATACCGGTTACTGAGGAGGAGATAATTGAATCAAGATCATGTTTGGTGAAATAGGCTTTCTTTGGTTTACTTGTTGTCCCTGAAGTAGTAAATACTTTGACGAATTTCTGTTCAGGAACACAAAAAAATGAACGGGTGTCTGCTTGAAGGTCACCAGGAGTAGTCATAGGGAGTTTCGTCATGTCAGCAAATGAGGTGATATCACGGGGTTTCACATGATATTTATTGAAGAGTCGATGGTAGAATGGTGATGCGTCATACGCATAGAGAAGCGTTTGTTTTAATTTCAGCAATTCATAACGTTCAAGGATAGATCTCACAATTCGATGAAGAGGTGGCTTGAGGGCGTTCTGTGACGGTGTGTTTGTCTCACGTAACATGGAATTTACATATGGAGCAAATCGTTCAATGATGGGAGATCCCTCACTTCAGTTTTTGGTTTCCTTTGTAATTTGTATGTGCCCCCCATTTAATAAATATTTATAACAACCTTGCTTTTCTGAAAAACAGAAAAAACATTCTCTGCATGTATTTTTTACATACCTGTTTTTTTGTTCAGGAGGACCGAGATGAAAATGCCATGTTGAGGATGTGAAACTATGTTCCCAACAGTAAAGAGAGTACTCAGGACCGCGTCCTGTGTGGTAATACCTCCATCCTTAGAGGAGAACGTACGAAAGAGTACTCGAGTATCAGGCCCCATGGTGTTTGCGATATGGGCTAATACTTCATATCGTGGTTCAATACCTTGGGAGATAATAATAACCTGAGAGGATTGCATTGTGTATGTCAGTGCGTTTGCATGATGTATCTGAATCTGATTCTCTTGGTGTACTACATGAACACAATACTGTGCGTCTTGAACAGAAAGAATATTTTTATCAATCCCAATTGTACGTGCTCCTGTTTTTTGGGTAACAAGCAAAGAGGTTGAAGGAATTGGTCCGCAGCCAATATGGAGAATGGTATCCTGTTTGGTGATTTTAGCAAGATTTATTTCGTTATCGACAATATCCTCATAATAGGTGATATACGGTAGAAGAAGCGATGGGAGTTTTACAATGATTTTTTCAACGATGATAAACAGATAATCGCTGATAAATTTTAGTGCAAATGCGTTCATGTTTCTGCTAAAATTTTTTAAAAAAAAGGAGACAATGGTAAACACTATTGATTCGTGTTTTTGTACTTGCATGTTCTTTATCCGTCTCATATCCTTACCCGCCCTGTTCAACGGAACAAAAGAGGAAAGATCATGTGATATATCCTTCGGCTTTCAGCCACCGTTCAACATGTTTTAATCCTTCAGTGAAATCAACCATGGGCTCATATCCTAGGAGAGCTTTCGCTTTCTCTATGGATACGGTATTTTGATTGGTAAATATTTCAACAGCTACAGGTGTCACCCACGGCTCGATTTTAAAAAGTGTGTATCCTACCAGCATGAGTTTACTTACAACCAATGCGGTTCGTTTTGACATGTTTTTCCTAATGGGAGGTTTTTCCGTCATTTTTGCTAGGGCGTTTAAATAATCACCCCAAGTAGTGGTATTATCCCCATCAGTGACATCGATAATCTGACCGACCGCACGGCGTTCCTGTAATGCGACAACTAAGGCATCGAGGAGATTCTCAATATAGGTATGCAGAAAGATACCTGTTCCTTTATCAATAAGTGCAATTCGGTTTTTTTGAATTGCCTGAAGGGGCCGTAACACCCAGGTTGTTGCACCAGGTCCATAGACGTTTCCAGGACGAATGATGACAACGGGAAACTGATCATGTGTACATTTCTCCATGAGGCTTTGTTCTGCTATCGCCTTGGTTTCACGATAGTGCCCCGTGTTTTTTCCTGATTCATATCCGATATGGGATAGAAAGATGAACTTCTTCACCGAAGATGCTTCACTGGCTGCAATGAGGTTTTTTGTTCCCTCAACGTTTATTTGATTGAACACACTCCTAGGTCCATAGTCTTTTACAAAAGCGGCACAGTGAAAAACGACATCGACCTGGTCCATGACAGGTTCGAGAAATGCAGAGTTGGTGATATCACCAGAAATGTATTCCACTCGTTTGTCAAAATATGTCGGTTGAGTATGATGGATAACGCCGCGGACATCATGACCCTCGGAAACAAGTCGTCGTACTAAGGAACTTCCGATGAATCCTGCAGCTCCCGTGACGAGACATTTCATGTGCTTTTCACCTGGAACTCATATCGTTTCCTTAGAAGATATTGAGAGCCACTGGTGATAACGAGTGCAACGAGGCACACCGGGATTGCTGTGGAAATATTTGCTATTCCAAATATGAACGCGGAAGCAAGGATTACACGTTCGACTACAAAAAACTCATGAAATCTCAGTGCTTTTTCTCTTGAGTAATTTATTATTGATCTGAATAGATAAACATAGAGAGAGATTAAAATTAAAATATCAATTATCATGATCAGATAAAATTCGATTTTTAAAAATTTAAAATAATAAGGCAAGAAAAGTGTTAGTGATAGCCAGATGATAGTCAACATTAGCGAGATATATACAGATTTTTTAATTCCATATTTCACTGGTATCGTCATATACCCCCCATTTTTGTCTCCCTCCATATCTCTTATTGCTCCGACAAGGTTGCTGTTTGTATCATGAACTAAGAATACGAGTGAAAGCAACCAGATATATGTGGGTATCGACTGCAAGGGTTGATTCGCAGAAAACACCCCGAAAAAATATGCAACGACTGTAACAAATCCTCTGTTTAAATTTCCCACTATGCCACGTGATTTTGAGAATTTCGCATAGACCAATACGAGCGAGGCTACCACAAATACAAGCAAAATGTTATTTAGACCCAATAAAAAAGATAGAACAAATCCCGTTATTGCAAATATGGCGCCGATTACGAGTGCTTCTTTTGGTTTAATTCTGCCTGATGGGATTGGTCTATGAGGTTTTTGTATTGCATCTAGTTTCCTATCCAAATAATCTGATAAGTATAGCCCTGCCGTCCAGCCCAGCATAGGTATAAAAAAAACCAGAGCCGCAATGTCTGGTGGTGGGAACCTCTTAAAAGCAATACATGACCCAGCTAAACTGACAAGCCCACACCATATTACTGTATAAAGTCTCCATGTTTCAAGATGCGCGAAGAGTTTTGTTTTCAACAAGGACGATGACGTCACCTATACAGCCTCGCAATGGACAAGGAATGATAATCATTACATTTAAACCTTTAACATGAAGCGATTCATCTTATCCTAAATTTGATTCAACGATACATTGAAAAACACAGGGAGACGGTTGATGAAAACAGCGAAGTTATTTAAAAAGCATATCCTTTCCAAGTAGCAGGATAGAAAATGACTCGCGCCTCGTTTGATAAAACTGCAATGTTATACAATTTTGTTGAGAAACATATCTGGGAGGACTACTCAAGTGCGTGTGACATCATAAATGAGTATTTAACTCTTGAACCGGAGGAAAAAATAATAGACGTTGGCGGGGGAACCGGATTAATTGCCAAGGTGTTTCGGAGCAAGAAACAGAACGATGATATCATGGTTATCGATCTCTCAAGGAGTATGCTTCAAAAAGTAAAGGATCCAACATTGTCTGTCGTCCAAGGGGATGTGACAGCATTTCCATTGAAAGATGAGACTTTTACCCTTGCGATTCTCGTAAATACGTTACACCACGTTTATGAAACCAAACAACAGGTCGCATTGCGGGAGGTTTTTCGAATTTTGAAAAAACAAGGGAGAATATTCATTATTGAGATATGGTATCCAAATACGTTTCTATCAAATCTATTCGTAAAAATCGAAAAAATATTGGTTGGAAAAACCCATCATCTTACTGCCGATAAAATGCAACTTGCGATACAGGACGCAGGTTTCCATGAGATAAAGGTTTTTTCCCCAAAGAAATATCCATATCGATATGTCACCATCGCAATAAAATAACCAATTGGAAATGAAAACATTTTAAAATCTTTGATAAATGCATTGATTTAAAAACATATTATTGATAACAATTATTAACGTTATCTAGAAAACAGGTGGATGAGAAGATGAAGAAGATAATGGTCGTAGATAATGAACCAGATATTGTTGATCTTACTAGAACGGTTCTTGAGATAGGCGGTTATAGTGTTGTACCAGCATATAGTGGTGAAGAGTGTCTTAGAAAACTCGATAAAGAACATGTAGACTTAGTTCTATTGGATATTATGATGCCTGGTATGAGTGGCTGGGATGTATTTAATCGAATTAAAAAGAAATCGCCTAAGATAAAGGTAGCCTTTATGAGTGTACTAGAAATTTCAGATAAAAGAAAACAGGTACTTTTAGATGAGGGTTTAGCTGACTACATTATGAAACCTTTTGACAAAGATACTCTATTGGGTAGAGTCGATAACATCCTAAAAGATTAGGGGAAACATGGCTGCAGAGGACTATATTACAAAGCCCTTCGACATAAAGGACCTTAAAAACAGAGTGGACAAAATATTGAACAAACTTTAGAAAAACGAACTTAAGGATATATTTTCTTATTTTTGGTAATGGCTGTACAACAAGCTCTTTATAACAAAAACAGCAAATTTTAAATTAGAAACGATAAAACTGAGGGAGAATAAAATGATATGTAAGAAATGTAAGAAAAGGTTTGGCATCAAAGACATTGATTACTGGAGTATTGAACTCAGTTTATGTTCTATATGCAACATCAATTAAAATAAATCATAATTAATTTTTTATAAGAGCCGCCGAGGGGCTATAGAAGAAAAGTATAGATTACTACCTTTTTTGTTGAAATGAAATCAGTGGAAAAACCTCCAAAAATGTTAATATAAGACAAACGATTCCTATTGTTGGTGTGATGGGATGAAAAAAGAGATTTTAGCCGTAGGAATCATTGCTTTATTGTTTGCTATTGCTTTTAGCGGATGTGTAAAAGAAAATACAGACAACACTGAAACAACACCCCCTCAAAATGGTAATCATCCTGCGTTAGGTAATATCACTAGTTTTGATGAAGCAGTAAATAATTTCGCGTTTAACCTTTATAAAGAGTTCTATAATGATCCACAGAATGCAGGCAATATTTTTAACTCGCCTTATAGTATTTTTACTGCTCTAGCTATGACATATGAAGGAGCAAAAGGAGTTACTGCTGAGGAGATGGCTAGTGTATTAAGCATAGAGCAGGATAATGCTAGTTTTCATGAATACATGCAGGCACTCTATCAGTATTTAAATGAAAACTCTGAGTATAATATAAGCACTGCTAATGCTCTTTGGCCAGATATAGATTATACTCTTTTACAAAAATATATCGACGTTATTGAAACATATTATGGTGGGAATGTTTCAAATGTTGATTATTCAAATCCAGAAGCAGCAGCAGAAAAGATTAACAACTGGGTTGAAAACCAGACAAATAACCTGATACAAGATCTCGTCCCAGCTAGTGCTATTGATCCTGTTTTTACTAAACTTATTCTTACCAATGCGATTTATTTTAAGGGAACATGGCAAGTCCAGTTTGATGAGAAAAATACAACAGAAAGGCCTTTTGAAATATCAGACGGAGAATATACTGATGCTGAAACAATGAGATTAACTGGAACACAAGACCAATTCAATTATACTGAAAATGAAATAATGCAGATACTAGAGCTGCCGTACACAGGAAATGAACTCTCTATGACAATCTTTTTGCCAAAAGAAGGATACACTTTATCAGATATAATCAGCTCAATGAATCATGAAAGCTACAAAGAACTAATCAACTCAATGAGAAAAACAGAGTTAGATATATATCTTCCAAAATTTACAATTAAAACACCATTATACTCACTTAGTAAATATCTAATAAACCTAGGTATGCCAACTGCTTTTAGTGACTTTGCAAATTTCTCAGGGCTTGGCGGAATCGGAATGCTGAAGATAAGCGATGTTTTACATAAAGCATTCATAGAGGTAAACGAAGAAGGAACGGAGGCAGCCGCTGCAACAGCAGTCATATGGGGTGTTATTACAAGCGTGGGCAATAATCCTCCTACGAGAATAGTTTTTGATGCGGATCATCCATTCTTATTTACAATACATCATAAAGAAACCAATACTATACTATTCATGGGAAACGTAGATAATCCTTTAGAATAAAACTATTGTTTGGTTTTTCCGAACCAAACACGACAGAGTCATTCACTCAAACAATTTGTTAAAAAGTGCAGGGAAAAGGATTTGAACCATGGGTATAAAGCCCTTTTTTTGTTTTGCATTTTTGAGGGCCGCCAACAGGAGAAAAAAATGGTAAAGCAAGCCGCCGAGGGGATTTGAATAAAAGGTTCAATTTACTAACGATTTTTAGTTTTTTACAATTTTATGTTATATGGAGAAACCTATATTCATAATGGTTATTTTTATATTTTTAAAAACCTGTCTTTTTTGGTTATATTTGTCAAACAAGCTTTATAAAGAATGAAATAGAAAAGATTAATGATAAAAAAATGATTAGAAAAATTGCAGCTATGCTGATACTAGGTTTGTTAGTAATTACAATTTTGCCATTGAATACTATTGGAGAAAACAATGATCAAACTGGGGTAAAGGTATATGAGGATGGTTGTTGTAAAGGGTATACTCTCTGTAGTGTTGTAAATTATAGGCAAGTAAGTGATTCGAATGCTTTACTTATAGACATGGATGGAAATGAGATCAATAAATGGTTTACATTTCCGGCTCCAGCAAAAATGCTACCTGGGGGATCAATAATAGCATTTAACGGTATAAAGTATATGACGTGGTCAGAAGGTAATTTGTCTCAGATGGATTGGGACGGAAATGTTGAATGGACTTATTATTGGGATAAGACGATATCACCGCATCATGACTTTCAACGTGAGGGAAATCCTGTAGGATACTATGCACCTGGTCAAGATTTTCTCTCATACGGTAAAACATTAGTTCTAGTGAATAAAAAAATTCATAACGAAAATGTTAGTAGGAAGACAATTATAGATGATGTAATCTATGAGGTTAATTGGGATGGATCTTCAACTGATTTTGAATGGTGTGCCTCTGAACATATTGATGAAATGGGTCTTGATTTGAAGGCTAGAATTGGCATTTGGCTTAACCCGGGAGGCTCTGGCTCTATTCTTGGATTAGACCGAGGCGATTGGCTTCATATTAATTCAGTATCGTATCTTGGAAAAAACCACTGGTATGATGAAGATCCAATAAATTATTCTTATTTTAACCCAGAAAATATAATTATTGATTCACGTAATGCCAATTTTATAGCTATAATAAGTAAAGAAACAGGAGATATAGTTTGGAGAATAGGACCAGATTACTCACAGAGAACCACAGAGGGACGTAAACTAAGTCGGATTATTGGTCTGCATAACGCTCATATGATTCCAGATGGTCTTCCAGGTGCTGGAAATATTCTAGTTTTTGACAATGGGGGCATTGCAGGATATGGATTATTTGGATTTCCAAATCAATTTAGATTTTATTCCAGAGTCTTGGAATTTAATCCAATAACACTTGAAATTGTACAAGAATACACTCATAAAAAAGGATTAAATATATTTCCACGATATGGAGAGTTCCACAAATTTTTTAGTTATACTCTCAGTTCAGTTCAACGTCTTCCAAACGGAAATACTTTGGTTACAGAAGGATTTTCAGGGCGAATATTTGAACTAACTCCAGAAAACAAAATTGTTTGGGAATTTGTGACACCAGCGGGGCTGCATATCTATAGAGCCTACCGAGTTCCACCTGAATGGGTTCCAGGAAACCCCGCAGATTATCCATTTTGGGAAGATTAAAACTATAAAGTCTTTTTATTTTTTTAATGCAATGTTGAAATGAAATCAGTGTAAACGTGCCGGGGAAGGGATTTGAACCTTTTGTATAAAGCCCTCTTGCAATTTTGTATTTTTGAGGGCCTCTAACAGGAGAAAAAAATGGTAAAGCAAGCCGCCGAGGGGATTTGAACCCTTGACCTGCTGATTACGAATCAGCCGCTCAACCGGGCTAAGCTACGGCGGCATCTAGGGCTTGAATATGGTTCAATAATAAAAAATTGCCTATAAACATGTTTATCTCTGATTGTCTATTGCGTATTATCATAATATAATGATTCGTTGTAGGGGGAAACTAATATCTTGCAATTTATTATGCATATCAATAAGTATTTAAGAACATTATTACATACTAAATAATATGAAAGAAAGGATCACCATCACAATTGACAAAGAAATCCTTGATTGGATTGACAACAATATTAAAGAAAAAGTTTTTGCCAATAGAAGTCATGCTTTTGAGTACTTAGCAAAGAAGGAAATGAAAAAATAAAAATTAGTGGGACCGGTAAACTATGGAATTAAAAATAGAAATCACACCAGAGATCGCAGAATGTGTCGGTTTATGGCTCGCTGAAGGAGACACCAAAACCTGCGGAGAAATTACTTTTACGAATAATTGTTTTCCGCTCGTCGAATTTTTTGCAAATGCTGTTCAACAACTTTTTAAGAATTATAACCTAAATCCCCGCATTTATGTTTATTCTGCAAAAAAAGAAAAAGCCAAATCTCTGTTAAACTTTCGAACAAATTACTATATCGATAAACGTGCACGGAGGCCGTATTTTATTTTCAGAGTCGGTTCTGTTCATGCAACTAAGCAATGGAAAATTTTAGTGGAAAAAATTAAACATACGGAAAAATTTTATACGGACATCTTAAGAGGTTTTTTTGCAGGAGAGGGAAACTTAAAAGAAAGCACCATTTATTCACAGAGAACAATCCGTATATCACAGGGTAAACCGAACAAATTTATTGAAAGAGTTCTCAATCACTTTGGGGTTACATACCACTTTTCAAAAGGAGAACGTGCCTACGTTATAAATGGTAAATGGAACTGGGACAAACTTGCTCAAATTAGATTGGCAGATTTACATCCGATTAAAAGAGATAAATTTTGGAGAATGTATAACAGTTTCAAGGAACTACATTATCCAAAACATATGTTGAAAAATAATGTTTTAAAAATCCTACATAAACCATATACTACCGTGGAATTATCTAAGAGATTTGAGAGAACGCTGGCTAGGATTCAGGATATTTTAATTCCACTAAAAAAGGAGGGCGTACTACAAGATTTCAGAGTTAGAAGCACATCATATTGGATCAAAGCAGACCAAAAGAAAATTATTATTTCTAAAATTAAAGAAAAATATTTGACATCTCTAAAAAGAAAGGAGAAAACAACAACAGAATTTGCAAAAGAAATGGGCGTTTGTTGGAAGTCAGCGCACCGTAGACTTGTTGAATTACAAAAACTAAATTTGGTAGATATAGATTCTCAAGGTGTTTGGACACGTATTTATTTAAAAGAAAAGGTGGTTGTATTGTGACAAAATTAATCTGTGGGGTCGATGAGGCGGGCAGAGAATAAGGACGTAAAAATTATTTTATGAGTCTTGTTCGCCCAGAGGGCCAGTCATCGGTCCCTTGGTTGTTGCAGGAGTTACATTCGAAAGTGATTTGGAATTAGTGGAAATCGGAGTCCGCGACTCAAAAAAATTAACTCCAAATAGGCGAGAAATACTTGCAAAAAAAATTCGAGAAATTGCAGAAAAATATGAGATTATAATCATTTCAGCTTCCGATATCGATGACATGCGAAAGATAATGACATTAAACGAACTAGAAGTATCTGCGTTTGGTAAAATCATCGAAAAGCTACGTCCAGATGTATGTTATGTTGATTCTGCAGACGTTAATCAAGAACGTTTTGGCATGGATATCCTATCCAAATTGTCTTTTAAGCCAAAGATTATCTCTAAACATAAGGCAGATGACATCTATCCTATAGTTGGAGCAGCTTCTATTATTGCAAAAACTACTAGAGATGAAAATGTAAGAAAAATTGCACAAGAATTGGAAAAAAAATTAAACCTCTCGCTTGGGAGTGGATACCCTGCAGATCCTATCACTAAAAAATTTCTAAAAACCTGGATCAAAACATACGGAGAGTTACCACCACATACAAGACGCTCATGGGAAACAGCCCAAAGGCTTATGAAAGAAAACAAAACTAGAAAATTGGATGATTATTAATATTGGCAGAAATGCCAGCTGCGAGCTGGCATGTCCCCCGTATTCAAGGTTCATCTAATTCTATAAAGGTTGCTTTTGGTTTATATAACTAATAAGGAGGTCGTTGAAACCATTCGACTGTTTGATATATATTTTAATGGCTTTGCACACAAATATAGGGATTTATGTGCAGATTCTAATTTTGCACATAAATTATTTTAGGTTTATAAAAAGTGCTATAAAAAGATATACAAAAAAATACATGAAGATGGGCTTTGCACAATAAATATGCCTCTTACGCAACTTTTAAGTATGTTCTTGTAGTTATTTGTTACGAACAGGAGGCAAAAAATAATGAAAAAAAGTATATTAATTATTGGGCTGGTCATATTATTTGTTGGTGCCAGTGTTATTTCAAGTGGACTTGGGATAACAAAAAATACTGAAGAAAAACCCGATGAAGAACCTTGCGATACTCCATACACATATCATTTTGCTTTTGCTAAGATGTACACAAGCGACGATTTTGAGGCAATAGGGATGGTTAAGACAGGAATACCTAATACTTTGTCGATATGGATTGAAGACGGCCTTGAATATGGAGAATTACAAACTGGCATACTTAATGGTAAGTTGTATCTTGATACAGCTAGATATGGGGTGATAGATATTGGCCCTGGTTGTTCTATCGTATTTGACTATGACCTCAGTGGGGATATTTCTATAAGTGATACTGGTAAAATACTTTGGTCTAGAATAACAAAGATAGATGGATATGGTGGTAATATATTAGTTATCTCTCCTGATCCTATACCAGAGTCGCACTCTAAACAGCTGTTTATACATCCTATATTTGCACTTTTGCAGAGAATCTTACAAAGACCATTATTTAACTTTAGGTAAAAACTCTATCTTTTTTCTTTTAAAAACCAACCATCCATTATAATCAGGATAGAAAGATGTTGAAAGTGTGGACTTTAACATAAGTGCACAATAATTATTTTATCTTCGGAGACGATTTAATGATGTTGATATATTCTTCAATTCACTCTCAATAGGTGTTGAACGATATGCAACTACTCTTTTTTCCTTTGAGAGCACAATAAAATCCAATTTAAGAGATTCTTTCAAATCTCTGCCATAACCATCTTTGAATGATAAGAAAACTTCAATCCATCCATTTCTTTTTCTTGCTTCTTCAGGAACTACACCCAAAGTTACTTCTTCTCCATTAGCAATTGATGGTGCATAATATAAATTTTTTATTCCATTATCCTGATTTACATCTATTTTAACATCTTTAGCGACTTTGCCCCCATTCACCAGATATAATCCTAACGCATTTCCACCAATTGTATAAATTCCAGTTCTCAATGAAAAACATGGTTTAGCTGATTCTAACCTCATCTTCCTAGTTTCCCACGCATAATATGCAGTTATTCCAACCAAAGCACAGGTTACAAAAACTGATACCCATAATGGATCTAAATTCGGTAATTCCAAACTCATTTTCCTCCCCATTTTTCAAATCTTATTTAATGATATATATCAGTTATTATTTTGAACTTATTAAATTACTAAATTCTTGAAGAACAGCAATCCAATTAGGATAAATTTTTTCAGTTGGTTGTGTTGGTATTCCGACTTGTTTAATTCTATTATATAACGCTTGAGCATTTCTAAGATGAGATTGAACTTCGTTTACTCTTTCTTCTATTTTTTTATCCTTGAGTCTTTCCATCAACTTATAGCAACACCAAATATAATGATGAAATGAATCATCTTTTCCCCAAGAATATGATACTGTTGAGGAAAATAAATTGCTTTCAAAAGGAGATCTACTTCTAATACTATTCAAGTTAAAAGATCTATCATTTAACATTCTAATATCAGTATTTAGGCTGTTGAAAAATTAATTGAACCCTCCTACCTTTCATTTTGTTTGGATGCACAAAATGAAAAACAATAGGAGGGTCAATCTCAGAAAGATTATCTCAAATTTAAATCTTT
>Ga0315289_10000649_pt1 | contig 53068 bp, 42 predicted proteins | sample YL17G11_40_MG_FD_203452 | JGI IMG/M metagenome (GOLD analysis project Ga0315289, IMG submission 203452) | Sediment microbial communities from Yellowstone Lake, YNP, Wyoming, USA - YL17G11_40 | ecosystem: Environmental > Aquatic > Freshwater > Lake > Sediment | place: USA: Wyoming | collected...
GTAGGTATTCGCTCCCGGAGCACAGAACCCATGCCGCAATCGAAGTGCGGCAGGTCCCAAACCTGCCTACTGGCGGGTGCGAACTTGGCCGAGGTGGTCCTGCGGATAGAGCGGATCGAGGGCGCCGGCGACTTGCCACTGCCCGCATACTCGACCGAGCACGCAGCCGGCCTGGATCTTCGTGCAGCAGTGGAGGCCCCGGTGAGCCTGTCGCCAGGAGCGTATGCCGCCATCCCCACTGGTATCCGGGTCGCGGTCCCGCCGGGCTACGAGGCCCAGGTCCGGCCCCGCAGCGGGCTGGCGGCGAGGCACGGCGTCACTGTGCTCAACGCCCCCGGGACGGTGGACGCAGACTACCGGGGCGAGGTCCGCGTGGTGCTGGTCAACCACGGAGCCGATACCTTCGTGGTGGGCCGAGGCGATCGCATCGCCCAACTGGTGGTAGCGCCGATCGCCCGCGTGCGGGTGCAGGTTGCGGAGGGGCTCGACGATACCGCGCGGGGGGCCGGCGGGTTCGGCCACACGGGCCGGTGAGGGCGTGAGGGTGGCGGCCGTTGTCATCGGCATCGGCGGAGGCAGCGCCTCCGGCAAGTCCACCATCGCCCGGAAGCTCGAACAGATGCTGGCTCCGCTACGGGTAGAGGTGATCAACCAGGACCGGTACTTCTGGAGTGGCGAGCGACTGCCGCGGCACTCGAGCCGGTTGGGGAGCCGCAGCTGGCCGGATCACAATCATCCCGACTCTTTCGACTTCGCGGGTCTCCGCGCGGCGCTGTGTGAGGCACGCGAGGGCGGCGCCGATGTGGTGATCATTGAGGGGATACTGGTCCTGCACGATGCCGAGCTAAGGGAGCTGATGGACCTGAAGCTCTTCGTCGAGGCCGACGCCGATGAGCGGATCGTGCGCCGCATCCGGCGCAACGTGGCGCGCGGCGCCGGGCTGGATGGGATCTGTGACTTCTATCTCGATTCGGTCCGGTATCGCCACCGCGAGTTCTGTCAGCCGACGCGGGATCATGCCGATCTGGTCATCCCCGGCGGGCAGGACGAGGCGGAGCAGGCCGAGCGAGTGCTGGAAGAGGTCTGTCGCCGGGTGCGCGCGGCGGCGGCGAGGGGCGATCGGCCGCCAGTGGCCGGGAGAGGCTGAGACCAGGCGCAATGCGGAAGGTCTACGCGGACCTGCATATCCACATCGGGAGGACCAACAACGGCCGCCCGGTCAAGATCACGGCGGCCCGAGACCTCACCTTCGAGAACATCGCCCGGGAGTGCCTTACCCGCAAGGGGATCGAGGTGGCGGGCGTCGTGGACTGCGGTTCCCCCGCGGTGATGGACGACATTGACGCCCTCGTGGCAGCGGGCGAGATGGTCGAGCTGGCAGGCGGAGGCCTCCAGTACCGGGGTCAGACGACCGTCCTCCTGGGCTGCGAGCTGGAGACGGTAGAGGAGGATGGCGGCGTCTCTCACCACGTGTCCTTCTTCCCGGCGCGAGAGCAACTCAAGGTCTTCGTCGGGCTGCTGCGTCGACTGGTGACGAACCTCGATCTCAGTTCCCAGCGCTGCCGGGCCCCGGCCCGCCAACTGCTCCGAATCGCGCAGGAGTCGGGCGGCGTGTTCATGCCGGCGCATGCGTTCACCCCGCACAAGAGCGTCTACGGAAGCTGCGCCCGCCGGCTCGACGAGATGTTCGGCGAAGGCGCGCTGGGCGATCTGATGGCGGTGGAGCTGGGCTTGAGCGCAGACAGCTACCTGGCAGACCGGATCGCCGAGCTGGCCCCGGTCACGCTGACCTCGAACTCCGACGCCCACTCGCTGCCGCGGATCGCACGGGAGTACAATGTGCTCTGGGTGGAGGATCCCACCTTCACCGAGGTGGTGGCGGCGCTGCGCCGCGAGCGCGGACGCAAGGTGCTGGCCAACTACGGTTTGGACCCCAGGCTGGGCAAGTATCACCGGACCTTCTGCCTCGCCTGCAAGGTGATCGCGTCGGCCGATCCTCCAGTGCTGGTGTGCCCTCTGTGCGGCAGCGGCAAAGTGGTGAAAGGGGTGCTCGACCGCATCACCGAAATCGCCGACTACCCGGAGCCGCAGCCGCCGGAACACCGCCCGCCATACCACTACCAGGTGCCGCTGCAGTTCCTGCCAGGGGTGGGCCCAGTGATGCTGGGCAAGCTGCTCAACCGCTTCGGCACGGAGATGCGGGTCTTACACGAGGCGGGTGAGGAGGAGCTGGTGCAGGTGGTCGGCCAGAAGGCCGCGGCTACGATCGTCCAGGCGCGCGAGGGTCGCCTCCCTCTTCTTCCCGGCGGCGGCGGCCACTATGGCAAGGCCGTGGCCCATGCCTCCGAGACTCAGCTTTCGATGGGATGGTGACCAGAGCTGCTTCATACCCCGTCCACCCGCGGGGTATGAAGCAGCAGGCGGGCGCGGCCTCGCCTTCGCGGGCGCATTTCATGCCCGCGCGTAGCGCCGCCGACCGGGCCGGAGGTTATCAGATGCGCGGCATGCGCGGACTGTTCATCACACTGGAGGGCATAGACGGCTCGGGGAAGAGCACCCAGGCCTGTCTGCTGGCCGGCTGGCTCCGCCAGGCAGGTCACTGCGTCCGGCTGACCCGGGAGCCCGGTGGCACGGAGACCGGTGAGGCCATCCGGGAGATGGTGCTCTCTGCCGACCGCAGCATCTCTCCCGAGGCGGAGCTCTTTCTCTACCTGGCGGACCGCGCGGTGCACGTGGCTGAGGTGGTGAGCCCCGCGCTGGACCAGGGCTCTACCGTCCTCTGCGAGCGCTACACGGATTCCACGCTGGCCTACCAGGGGTACGGGAGAGGCCTGGATATTGACCTGCTGCGGCGGCTCAACGCGATGGCCACCGGGGGCCTGGCGCCGGACCTGACACTGGTGTTGGATCTGCCACCCGAACAGGCCCGTCTGGACGCAGACCGGTTGGATAGGTTAGAATCAGAGGGCCGGAGCTTCACCCAGCGAGTTGCCGAGGGCTTCCGCGCCCTGGCGCGGTCGGAGCCAGCGCGGATCAAGCTGGTGGACGCCGGACCGGGGGTGGAGGTGGTGCACGCAGCAATGGTGGAGCTTGTGCAGGAGTTCATGGGCACGGGCCGCGCCCACCCGGCGCGCGGCTGAGGGAGGCAGAATGAAGCTCGTCATCGCGGTCGTGCAGGACAAAGACCATCGTAAGGTGATGGACGCGCTGCTCGAGCGCGGTTACCAGTTCACCATCGTGGCAAGCACGGGCGGACTGCTGCGAGAGGGCAACGTTACCTTCCTGATCGGTGTGGAGCCGGAGCAGGTTGACGGCACGATCGAGGTCATCGGGGCTCACTCGAAGACCCGCGAGCAGCTCGTCAATGTCTTCCCTCCCACCATCGAGCCCATCGGAACCTGCATCCCGAGCCCGGTCAAGGTTCAGGTGGGCGGGGCCACTGTCTTCGTGCTCGACGTCGAGCGTTTCGAGAAGCTCTAGCCCCCTCGCTGCGCCCTGTTCTTCTGTGGTCATGGTTGGGATCAGGGGCCGGGCGCACGACCCGGCGCAGGCCGGGGCCGGCATTGGTCTGCCCCCTGGCCCGCAGATCAGGAGTTTCGTCGTCCCATGCGCTGGGATGAGCTGATCGGACAATCGAGAGCTACCGCCGTCTTGCAGAACGCGATCCGGCGGGGCCGGATCGCGCACGCCTATCTTTTCTCCGGGCCGGAGGGGGTGGGCAAGTCAACCGCTGCCCTCCTGTTCGCGCAATCCCTCAACTGCCTGGACGAGTCCACAGCCGCGATGGGCGGCAGTTGCGGCCGCTGCCGATCCTGTGAGTCCATCCGCAAGGGGAGCCACCCGGACGTCCGCCTGCTCACGACGAAGGATGGTGACGAGGCCTCCGTGATCCCGATCGAGGTGATCCGCGAGGACCTGGTTCACGACATTCACCTCAAGCCGGTGAGCGGCCGCTACAAAGTCTACATCGTGGACCCGGCCGATCGCACGGCCCCGCTTGCGATTCACACCGTCCTGCGGGTGCTGGAGGAGCCGCCCCCGCGGGTGGTTATCGTTCTGGTCACGGCCCGCCCCGCGCTGCTGCCCCCAACCGTGCTCTCCCGGTGCCAGCACGTGACGTTCCAGTTGGCGGGGACGGGGGCCGTTGAGGATCTGTTGGTTCGTTCGGGCGTAGCGCGGGAGACCGCGGCCGCGCTGTCCAAGCTCTCCGGGGGGCGCGTGGGCTGGGCAGTTCAGGCTGCCAGCCGTCCCGAGGTGATCACTACCCGCCGCGCCCTGCTCGACCTGTGCGCCGACCTCGGCCGACAGCCGCTGTCGGCCACCTTGCGCATCGCAGAGGAGATCAGGCTCCTGGCGAGAGAGCTGGCTGAGGCGAGCGGACGCGAGGAAGCCGACGGAACCGACGCCGACGAGGAGGAAGGAGAGTCCGCTACGCCAGCAGCCCGGCGATCGGTAGGCGACAGGGCCTTGCGCTCCGAACTCCCCTGGTGCCTGGATGTCATGGCCTCTTGGTACCGGGACTGCCTGGCCGCGTGCGCGGGAGCCCCGCTGGTGAACCCGGACTACGAGCAGGCGATCATGGGAGCGGGCAGGTCGCTCTCATGCGGCCGGGCGGAGTCAGCAGTGGAGGCCGTGCTGGAGGCGAAACAGCAGATTGGCAGGAACGGGAACATTGACCTGACCTTGGAGTGTCTAAGTGTACAGCTCCTGAGTGGCAGCACATGACAGGCCGGAAGTCGGGGTATGATGATGTGGACTGAGCAAGGCGATCTTGTCCGTCTGCGCCGACAGGAGGGTCCCCCCGGTTGCGGAACGGGCATGCTTGTATGGGCCGGCCCAGATGGCGAACGGGCCGCGCCCCGGGCGCGGGAAACACGCACCGGTGTCCTCACAGGCGCGACAGCGCAGACAAGAGGGATAAGGGAGGATCGAGATGATAGCTGAGTCGAGCTCGCGAAAGCGGCGCATCCTGCGAGCGGTATGGGTGGTGGTTGTGATCGCTCTCATTTCTGCAGCAGTGGCGGCCACCTGGGTCGTCAAACCCACGCGCGGGGCGGCCGAGGGAGTGGCCCCGCCGGAAGTCGCTGGCCTGGAAGAGATGCAGCGGGGCCTGGTCTGGGTGGCCCAGACGATCGAGCCCTCCGTCGTCTTCATCGAGGCCGAACAGAAGGTGACACAAGAGGGTCAGGAGCAGTCGAGTGACCAGGGCGACGGGAGCCAAGTGCCCGAGCCCTGGCGGCGGTTCTTCGGCCCGGGCTCACCCTTCCCGTTCTCTCCTCCGAATCAGCCGTCGCAGCCGAATCTGCCCGCGGTCGGGCAGGGCTCCGGGGTGATCATTGATCCGGCCGGCTACATCCTCACCAACAATCACGTTGCTGGGGATGCGGCCAAGATCACGGTGCACCTCCAGGATGGGGAGTCCTACCCCGCCCAACTGGTGGCGGCTGACCGGCTGACCGACCTCGCTGTGATCAAGATCGAGCCGAAGCGTGCGCTCACCGCTGCCAAGCTCGGCGATGCCGATGCGGTGAAGCCCGGGATGTGGGCGATCGCCATCGGCTACCCCTTCGGGGGTCAGGGCTCTACTGGATACGGCGGAGGCGGAGGCAGATTCGATGAGCCTGAGCGCTACGAACCCACTCTGACGGTGGGAGTGATCAGCGCCACCAACCGCCAGATCCAATCCGACATCCCCGGCCGGCCGTTCCGCGACCTGGTCCAGACAGACGCACCGATCAACCCGGGCAACAGCGGCGGCCCACTGGTGAATATCCGCGCCGAGGTCATAGGCATCAACCAGGCAATCTACACCGCCGCACCGTTCGGCGGCAACATCGGCGTGGGCTTCGCCATCCCTGTTGATGCCCGCACGAAGGACATCATCGCCAGGCTCAAGGGTGGCGAGACCATCGTCCGGGGTCAGTTGGGTGTGCTGGTGAAGCCCCTCACGCCCGCAGTCAAGGGCGTCTACGAGGCCAAGAGCGGTGTCTTCGTGGACAGTGTGCAGCCGGACAGCCCGGCGGCGCGGGCACAGGTCAAGGCCGAGGATATCATCACCAGCTACAACGGCAAGAAGGTCAGCTCGCCAGACCAGTTCGTCTCTCTGGTACAGGCCACCAAGCCGGGAACCAAGGTGAAGGTAGAGGTGCTGCGCGGGGGAAAGACGGTGTCTCTCGAGGTGACCGTCGGAGCTTACACACCGGAGGTTGCCGAGAAGAAGCCGACCCCGTCTGAGCCGGCAAAGCTGGGCCTGACCGTGGAAGCGCTGCCAGAAGGCGCGACCCGTGACCTCGGCATCACCGGCGGAGTGAGGGTGCGCGCAGTCAACCCACTGAGTGACGGGGCCCGCGCGGGCCTCCAGCCTGGGGACGTGATCGTCGGGATCAACCGCGAGGCGGTAAACGATCTCGCCGACTACCGACGCGTCGTGGGCGGACTCAAGAAGGGCGACCCGGTGGTGATCAGGGCCTGGACGCGGAGGAACGGCAGCGTCACCACCTTCGAGATTGACCGGCTGTCGGAGTGAGCTGGCGGGCGCAGCCGGCTCGACTGGTCTCCACTGGCCATTCCGCGTGGAGGCCGCAGGAGCCGTTTACAGGTTGGCGGTTCTGTGCTAGACTGCGGGAAGCATCGCGGGGTAGAGCAGCCAGGTAGCTCGTCGGGCTCATAACCCGGAGGTCGCAGGTTCGAATCCTGCCCCCGCTACCATGTGAAAAGAAGACGCGCCGGCTTGCCCGGCGCGTCTTTTCTGTTGGGAGCGGGCGACGACGTTCCGAAGGGGTAAAGAGGACATCGCGCCCGCAGCCCTACCTGATCCCTCCGAGGCCGAATCCGTGGTCGCAGGTTCGAAGCGGATGGAGCGGCCGCCGCCATCACCGCCATCCTGCCCCACGGTCGGCACTGCCCAGAGGTGGGCGGTTCCGCTGTTCGTCGCAGGGTCGAAGTCGATGTTACGGAGGAACGCTCGGATGAAGGTGCGCTTCTCCTCCACGGTTCCGAATCGGGCCACCTGATCCACCTGCGGCGCGAGCGCCAGGGCAGCCTGAGCTAGCTCCTCGGCCTGGCATTCCTGTCCCTGTCGCTCCAGCAGCGCCTCCTCCTCCTGCCGCAGCCCCACTGTCTCCTCCTTCAGCTTGGCGATGCGGCGGTCCACGTAGTCCCGGTTGGTCGGGGTGATGTTGTCCAGCAGGTTCTCGATGCTGGCCTCGATGTCAGCCTGGCGCTGGCGCACCGCAGCCAGCTGCGACTCGTCGAACCGGGTGCCGCCCGCGATCTCCTGCTCTATCATCTGGCGCAGCAGTACCTCGCCCTTCTTTGTGTCTAGGTACTCGCCGACCAACAGGCCGATCTCACCGAATACCCACTGCTCGACGACCTCCTTGGCGAGGACGCAGCGTTCGCAGCAGGATGTGCCTTTGGAGACGTAGCCCCCGCAGGCGTAGTAGAATGTCTTGACCGCCTCCCCGTCCTTCTTCTTGCGGCCCTTCTGAGTGGTGTAGCCCTGCCAGTTGTGGCCGCAGCGAAGGCAGCGGATCAACCCACTCAGCAGGTAGGGTGAGGTGGCGCCACGGCCGCCGCGGTAGGTCTGGATCGCCCAGCCGGTCCGGCGTCCCTCGCGGCGCCTCTGCGCCTTCGCGAAGAGGGCACGCGAGATGAGCGCGAGGTGCGCGTCCTTCACCACCACCCAGTCATCGGGGCTATTCAGGTCCGGTCCGGCTCCCGGCGTAACCCGCCGCGGCACTGCCTTCCCCTGTTGAATCCGGTGGAACTTCGCGAAGCTCTGGCGGTTCCACACAGAGTCGCCTGCGTAGGCCGGATTCCTCAGCATGTCCCGCACCGTGGTCATCGCCCATCCGGCCCGGTGCTGCTGCGACCATCTCCCACCGCGAGGCGACGGCACCCCCTGCTGGTTCAGCCGGTCGGCGATCCCCTTGAACCCCAGACCCTGGGTGACGTACCAGGAGAAGATGCTGCGGATCACCGCCACGCGCTCCGGGGTGCTGGGCACCAGCCGGCAGCGGTCGCTCTTGGTGAAGGTCAGCCGCTCTCTCCGAGGCACCACGCGCGTGACGTTGCCCTCCTCATCGAGCACCCGCTTGCTGAGGTCATCGCCATAGCGAACCGTCATGAGGAAGCGGCCGTCGCTAGCGCAGTAGGCGAGGTCGTAGCCATAGGGCGGCTGGCCTCCTGACCACCAGCCTCCACTGGAGCGAGAGAGTAGGCCCCGGATCGTGACCTTCGAGAGCTCCTTCGACTCCTGGCGCGCCTGCCACTGCTTCACCGGCCGGAGGAGGTCGTCGCTGTCATCGCCGTTGAATCCCTCGGAGACGTAGACCACTTCGACGCCGGCCTTGCGTAGTTGGAAGCGATAGTAGCCGGCCTCATCGTTGTCCCCCCGGCTGAAGCGCGATACGCTGTAGGTCAGCACGTACCGAAACGGACAGTCTGGCATTCCGGCGTCGCCAATCAGCTGCAGGAAGGCTTTGCGCTCGTCGGCCGAGGTGCCGGAGATGGCGTCGTCCACATACCATTGCACGATCTCGTAGCCGTGCTCCTCAGCGTAACGCAGGATGGCCTTGCGCTGGTCGCCGATGGACTGCTCCTGGCGGTCCGTGGATCGGCGCAGGTAGCCCACGGCGGGGCGGTAGCCAGTCGCCTTCGCGGTCGCGATGGTCACGTCAGGTCCTCCCTTGCGCTCGGATTCGGGGTGCATTCATCGCTTCCGGGCGGCGAACAGTCAAGTCTGTTCTGTGGCTCCCTGTGGGCACGTGCGGCCCGCACAGCCCAGGTGGCGAGCAGACGGAGGGCGTCGGCGATTGCCTCGCGCCGTGAGGGGGTCGCAGCGTGGAGGCAATGGTCTAGCGCCGGGAGGTCCGCTTCGGACGCCGGCTGCGTATCGATCACCGCCGGGCCGGGCTGCTGATCGTCGCGCCTGTCTAGCATGCTGTCTCCCATCGTGTTCGGACCCAAGTCCTCGGCACCGCTCCAGCTGCGCCGCACTGGTTGCTCCAATGCCAACGCCCGCTCGGGTGCCCTTGTTGAGATCGGACCAAGCGGAAGTGCCAGGGACGCCTGTCCCTGGCACTGATCGCCGCCCCACGACGGCGGCCGAAGCCGCCAACATCGTCTCAGAACCGAGAAGTCGAGGTCATCCCAGCCGCGCTGGCGCTGCTGCCCGCCTCCTCTCCCATTCCCGCCGGCTGAGGCCGCCGCGGTCGACCTTCGGGGGTGACTGCCGTCGTCGGCGCGCCCGGTTCAATGCGCCCTGCAACTGCGGGCCGGCGGTATACAGGTTGCTGTGGAGGTAGTCGCTGGCCCGCACGACGTCGGCGTCGGCCAAGGTTTCCCCGTAGGTCCCTGCACCGGGTCTGGGGTCTTGTCCGCGAACAGGCTCTCCCATCTGGCGGCCACACCTGTCCCTTCCTGCCTCTCTCGAGGCAACGTCTGCGGATTGACGGCTCCGCGACAGAGGCCCGTTACGGCGCTTCGAACTGCTTCCCGCCGCGCGCAACGCCGAGCTAGGCCATTCTCGACCCCCGCAGTTGCAGGCGGTGAGCGCCCGGCAACGGCGGCTTCCTGCCATGACGTCGGACCCGCGGCATGCGGTCCCTCCGCAGCTGCTCAATGTCACGGCGCCGGTAGTGGCGAACGTTCCGGTGATCGCGGTATTCTGTTAGGTGTCCAAGTCTGCCCAGGCGGCGCAGAGTGTCGACGGAGACGCCGAGCGACTGCGCTGCGGGCCCCACCTGCATCAGGTCTTGCGGTGTTGACATGACCGGTCACCCTCCCTATGCTTGCGTGGCTATAGTGCTGTGCTGCAATGCACAATATGACAGGCCGGAAGAGCGCAGACCAGCAGCTTGCTGCAGACGTTGCTTCGGACGCGCGGCCGCGGCTGCAGTCGCACGTGAAGGCCAGCCACGGCGTGGACATGGCGTGGCCGGTGGCGGACTGCCATCTGCAGGACGACTTCATTCTGATGGAGGGGACGCCCCGCCGGTGGTACAACCCATTCCAGTACTACTTCCCAAAGGGCGCTACGCAGGACGGCAGTGATCGAGACAGCCTCTATCTACGCCTAGCGAAACTGTGGGAGAGCCCGGATGACCGGATTCTGAGATTCTGTCAGCACTATGGCCTTCCGCGTCGAGTCGAGCGCGAGCGCGATGCCTCTCCGCTCGACTCATTCGAGGGGCGGGTCGAAGTTGCATACCCGGTGTGGCGGGTGCGGTGCTTGGCACGCTTTCTCAGAGCGGCGATCGCCGCACAGCAGTCTGTCGATCAGGACGACCTGTCTCATGTCAGCGGGGCCATGACAGAGCTGTCCGCCGAGTTCAACCGACTCGGAACGAGTGCCGCGTGGGTGCCAGGTTACCCGCCCACGGATGCCTGTGGCCGCTTCCACGGAAGGGCCATCGAGGTGTTCTGGGTTGGGCGGCCAAGCGATGACCTGTACCGTCTGGCCTTGGAGTGGAACGTGCGATGGGGCGGAGATGAGCTCGCGGGACTGACGCGCTCCTACTGGAACGAGGGCTTCGTTCTGGATCGCTGCGGACCGCACGTGGTCAACTACGAGGGCCTCTCGCCTGAACAGATCCGCACGTGGATCGATGGCCAGCTCCGCGCCGAGGGGCTTTTCGGCGATGCAGAAGGCAGGACCCATACTTCACTGGAGTCAGCGCTGGTCGCAATGCTGGTGAAAGACCGGGTAGGAGTGGGCAGGCCTCGCATCTGCCTATACTGCAAGAGTCCGTTCTATGCGCGGCACTGGCGTCAGCAGTACTGCCCGCCCGGCAGTGACTCCGGCGGCACGCTAGGGTGCGCGAAGCTCAAGGCCGACTCCAAGTACAGCCGCAAGAAGCGCTGACCGTCCGGGGGTGACAGACAGATTGTAGTGCCTTCGACGAAGAACGCAGGGTGGGGGCCGCGCGAGCTCCACTTCATGTCCGAAATCCAGCCTCATTGCCTGACGCCAAATCGCCCCGGCACTGTCACGAAGGAGACTGGTGCCCCTGTGCGGGTCCGGGATGCTCGACCCGATGCCCAATACAGGTGGCGAGCGGCCGACGAACTCGAGACGGCGCAGCGTATTGGCGTGCTGGAGGCCAGCGATCCAGAAACGGGCCGCGAACTGGGAAGCCTGGCGCAACAGCCGCCCCTGGTGCTCCAAAGCAGCCTCGAGCTGCTGCGGATGGCGAGCGGCACGACTCTCGGGCATCGGCGGCGCCGGAAGCGAGAGAAAGCGTGAGGTGTGCCGACTGATGGCCCGTGTCCTGCCTGAGGCTGCCGGGGGCAGCTGCGCCGCATGGAGAGACCGGAGCCGGCGCAGCCGGGCATGGCGCTCTAGGGCTTATCTGTCACGGAACCGGGGCAGACTGACAGAACATGAGTGAGTCTCCTGGGCAACAGGGCGAGGAGCCGGAACGCCCTCGGGTCCTCAGAATGCCGTCTAGGCGGCAACTGGCGAGGTAGGGACCCCGGAGAGTCGTCTGGCGCTTGCGCCTATTCCATAGGGTGTCTGTGACCCAGATCGTGAGGTCTCGCAGGTCAGCGAGCGCGGAATGTGGCGCTCCCTGCGCTTGGAGCGGGGCAGAAGATCATCCGGGTGTGGAAGGACCTGAACACCATCGACGCCTCGCTGCTGCTGCGCTCGGAGCTGATCCAGAGACGGAGATTGACCAGCCAGTGGTCAATGGGTCGGACCCTACCATGGAACCGGTAACGTTGGTCCAGCGCAGCATAGAGAACGCCAACCAACCGGGGCAGTTGGTAGTGGTTGCGTTTCTCGGTTCGGGCACCGCCATCATCGCGGCCGAGCCCACCGGCCGGCACTGCCATGGCGTCGACCGGGGTGCGCGCTACTGCGATGTGGTCCTGAAGGGGTGGGAGGAGTTCGCGGGGCAGGCCGCGGCGAAGGTCGGCGCCTGAAGCTCTCAAGAAGCGTCAAGCGGGACGAGAGCACCAAATCCAGTGGTCGCGCCCCGGAGATCTCGGCTGGCTGGAATGGGGAAGTGGGAGGGCTCGGCCTCTCCTGCCGACCCACTCGTCGCCAGCGATCAGTCCCCGCCGCACCGCGAAGCGGCAGACTGGGAGTCTCCGGAACTCACTGAGGTCCATCCCGGTGGTCTGCAGGTGCGCCAGGAACTCCGCAGACCTGTGGGGCGGAAGGTCCCAGCCTGCTTCGTCCAGTCGGCGCTATCGGGGTCTGCGTCCAGGCTGATCTTGGATACTCTGATGGCAGTGCCGCCTGCACTGACCGCGCCGTCGCATTCACCTTGAACGCGCTCCCTGATCCCTCTCGAAGCCCTTGGCAACGCCTGCTTGGCAACCCACCTGACCCGCGATATACTGGGGCCGCGAGAGGACTGGCATTTTCACTTGGCCGCTGGCCATCAGCGGGCGCACCTGCCCGCGGTGGCCGAAGCGCCAGTCCTCTCGCAAAGGCCGGCGGCCAGGTCGCCGCGGGCTCTTCGTTGGCGACCTGAAGCCAGCCGTGACCACAGTCAGCGCGAGGGTGATGACGATGTGGGGTCGGCTGCATGAGGGTTCCGCCTCTCAGTTCCTCGCTGCCGCCTCGACGGTCCTGCGCATTGCCGGCGGGGGCCCGAGTCCGCGTCATCGCTCTGCTGCACCCGCTCACGACGGGACACGTGAAGAAGTAACCGCGAACGTTTGACGACGAGGAGGGTGAAAGATGGCTGTCTGGCTGGTGCGCGCAGGGAAGCACGGCGAGCGAGAGACGCTCGCGCTGGAGCGGAACATCGCGGTGATAGGGTGGGACAGCATGCCAGACCTGGCAGGCGTCACGACTCGGGAACAACTGGAGGCATTGTGCACCCAGACCTACCCCGAGGAGAAGCCGAATACCATCAGGAACTGGGTAGGCCAGTTGTGGGCGTTCCGAGAGCGGATGGAGGTCGGCGACCTGGTGGCCCTCCCGCTCAAGTCCCAATCGTCGGTTGCCATTGGCAAGGTGGAGGGACCCTACCAGTATCAGAGAGACCTGCCCGGTGGCCCTGCCCACACGCGACCCGTAAGCTGGATCCGTACGGACATCCCCCGCTCGGCGTTCGATCAGGACTTGCTCCACTCGCTCGGAGCCTTCATGACGGTCTGCCAGATCCAGCGCAACAACGCAGAAGCACGCATCCAGGCCCTGCTACGCGGCAAGCGGCCGCCGACCCCAGATCCTGCCGAAGAAGCCGTCACTGACATTGAGCAGTACGCACGCGACCAGATAGTGGCCCACATCAGCCGGAAGTTCAGAGGGCATGACCTGCCGCGGCTCGTCGACGAGATACTCCGCGCCAGGGGCTACCACACGCAGCTGTCGCCGGCAGGGCCGGATGGCGGCGTGGACATCATCGCCGGCAGGGGGGCGATGGGCTTCGACCCCCCTCGGGCTTGCGTCCAGGTCAAGTCCAGCGACTCGCCCGTCGACGTCGGCGTCATGAGGGAACTGCAGGGAGTGATGAAGAGCTTCGGCGCCGAGCAAGGCCTGCTGGTGTCCTGGGGCGGGTTCAAGAACAGTGTGCTCTCGGAAGCCCGCCGTCTCTTCTTCGAGATCCGCCTGTGGGATGCCGGCGATGTCGTGAATGCCCTTCTGGAGGACTATGAGCGGATGTCGCCCGAGCTCCAGGCCGAGCTACCTCTCAAGCGGGTGTGGGCGCTGGTACCCGAGGGCGACTGAGGGCGAGCCGAATTGCGGTGCTGCCGCAGCAGGCCGCAGCAGGGGAGCACCAACCTTACCAAGTCGTGACGGTCCCCCTCTCCTGAGCATAGAGCGGGAAGCCGGGCAACCGGCGCCAAGACGCCACGATAAGAGGACAAGGGCGAACAATGGCTTGACTGTTTCGGCCGGCTGAGACATGTGTTGGGCAACCGACGGGGCTACGGCAGCTCGCACTGAGGTAGACGTTGTGCCAGGGCCGTAGTGCCGAGGGATGCCAAGAACGAAAGGATCGAAGAGGATGAACCCCTATCTGGCGGCGGGTGAGATTCCACCCGGGTGGATCTGGATCGCGGTGAGTCTGACATGCGGGGTCGTCGGCGCGTACGTAGCGAAGAACCGCGGCAATGCAGCAGGTCAAGGTTTTGCCTGGGGCGCCCTGCTGGGACCGCTGGGTCTGATCGTGGTCGCGACGCAGCCGGTGAAGGAACGCAAGGGGCAGTGAGCCAGGGCATCAGGGGTCGCACACATGACCCGGCCGTTCCTAACGCTCTTTCCCGGCCTCAAGACCGCGCTGATCGGAGTGCAGTGTCTCTGTGGCACGGACGATGAACCCAGGCTGCGAGTTCTGCGCTCAGGTCAGTCGGTAGGCATCCGCGGCACGTGTGAGGAAGACAAGAGGGGCGATGTCGTGCTCACGGATTGCAGACTCCAGCCGTAGGCACGGCAATCAGGGTGGGGCAGGGGAAGGGCCAGGGAGGCGTCCCTGCCCCGTCTGCTTTCAGCGGGAGCTGCCGAGCGGCGACCCGGTCGCACCGAAGTCGGCACAGTGGCTCGTCGGGCTGGCACACCTTCGCCAGGAACGGCGCACCACGTTGGCTCCAGAGCCGCGCTCGGCGGTGAGGTGGTGGTAGGGGTGCGCCGAGGGCTCCCCACCCAATGCCTAGGACCGGCGGCTACAGTCGAGCACCAAAGCCCGAACGTCCCGGCCCGCCGTTGAAAGCTCCTGAGCCTGCCCCTCAAGCATAGCGCGGAGCCCGTCAAGGGAATGGCGCTGGCTCCTCTTCTTCCTCTGCTGTTCACTCCGGTCCTCGCCGGGCTCCCACCGATCGCACGTGAAGTGCCCAACGAGGTAGATGCCGAAGTTGCAGTTGTTCTGAGCCATATACCTGTCCACTAGCTGCCATCTCATCCCTGTAGCGACATCGGGATGCCAGCTTCCCTTCGTCTCGATGATGGCCGTGATGGTCGCATACCCCGACGATCCCGCCACTCTCGTTACCGCCTCGACATGAACATCGGTCCGTTGTCCCGGGCGGACCTCGACCTCGCAGCCCGTGACGAGACCTCGGGACTGCAGGTCACCCCTCAAGTGCCAGGCGACTTCGCGGGCGAGCGCCTTCTCGTCCTTGGGCGTTCGAGGGCGGTCGTTCCAAAGCCGGTTGACGGCGGCCTTTGCCTGCAGTGTATCCTCGAAACGTGCCAGCGAGTGGATGATCGCGTCAAGGAGCTCGCGTCCGCTCCGGACAAGGTGCTTGTCTGTGCTGCGGGTGAGGTCAAGGACGTGTGCCGGTGAGGGGCGGGGCCAGCTAGCCCGGCGGGCGGTCTCCTCTGCGTTCTGGACCTGCCACTTTCGCCAGAGCTCGCCGGGGAATCTCTCGGCGATGCGGCGCATTTGGTCACAAGCAGCCCATGTCCCCGCCCGTACCAGCGCTTCGAGTACCGCCCGCTTGGCCTTAGGAATGGGGTCGAATGGGTTGCGCTCATCTGGCAGCTGCTCGTGGAGCCAGATGTACAGTTCAGCCAGTTCGGCCGGCCCTAGGTGTTGGATGAAAGGAGGCGCATGGGCGTGCACATGAGGAACAGCGCGTGAAATCGCCTGGACCCCAAGCGCACGGTCAGCGAAGAGGGCTGGTTGGATGGCCTGCCACTTGCCGGGTCCGCCATGGTTCATCAGCGCTGCGGCGGCAGCTGCGGCGCGTGCTCTGACGACATCGTCCGCGCCTTCGGGCAGAGAGAGGAGCGACTCAGCGAACGTGCCGGCCTGTTCAGCGCCGAGTGTGAGCAATGTCTCGATCAGGCGCTGCAGCGCCTCCGCCCCAAAGTCAGGTCGCGATGCTTCGGCTAGCACGGTGTTCGTCAGGGCGTCGTCCCAACAGTCGGATAGCCGTTCGACAGCCACGAGGTCCGTGTGCTCCGCAGACCCCTCCCCGCGAAGAATCCGCGAGAGAGCATGCAGGGCCGCCTCAGCGGCCCCCGCGTACGCCATGGTTGCCAGCTGATGGGCTTTCGGCTCATCGACCTCCCCACTCGCAGGGTACCGGAGCACTATCGGAGCCCAACGAGCCCACTGCGCGGCCGAAAGCTGAGCCAAGGCCGAAGAGCCATGTGCTAGGAGCAAGCGCAGTGCCTTGTAGCCGGCGATCTCGTCGTAGGCAATCCCGCGGGCGAGCAGGTCGAGGACGGTGGGCTGGAACTGTCTGGCAAAAACCTCTGAGGCCCGGAGGATTCTCTCGCGTGTCGGAGGGTCGCCGGCAAGCCATCCCGGGGATACTGTAAGGTCAGGACAGAAGAAGTCCTTGGCCGGGCCGCCGTTCGGCTCACGGGCGAGGATGTGGGTCAGCTCGACGTACGCGTCCAGACCTACCGTTTCAGCCAGGCAGAGCAGGCGTGGTATCTCCCTGGCTGGGTCGATCCTCGGGGGTCGTCTCGCCTCGGCCCGCTTCCGCCAGACCTGTTGTCGGTACTCACGGTACTGAGCTCGTCTGACCTGAGGCGAGTCAAGTGGCACCTGCCTGACGACCCTCGACCCGAAAACCACGGCCAACTCCGGATCGGATTCGCACGCCTCGAGGACAGCCTGATAGCCTAGCGGATTGGCATAGGAGAGCACCAGATGATCGATAAGCCCAGCAATCATGTTGCGCGTGGTGGCGTCCCGTGTTGAGCCGAACTGCTGAATCAGCCATGGCACGTCCTCTGGTACAGCAAGCTGCGGCGTGCCGCTGCAGAGTCGCCAGACATCGCTGCCGGGATCATCTAGCAACGGGAACAGGGCACTGAGGAGGTTCCGGCGCCTCCCAGGGTCAGAATGCAGCGCCTTCTCTGCCTCTGTCACCAGCAGCGAGTCGAGGACGCGAGAGTCCGTCCGCAGCGAACTCACTACGATGCGCGCCACTGGCTCTCTGATCGTCGAGACACCCAAGAGATCAAGGGCCCGGACAAGGACTTCATCGGTGAACTCAGCGAGGTCACCGCGACGCCTCAGATGATCGTGCTCCGCCAGCCATGACAGCACCAGAGGGAAATCGTCAGTAGAGAGCTTGCGCGCCATGTAGTGGAGGAACTGGCCCGGAGCGTTCTGCTTCAGCGCTTCGAGCACTCCCGCAGTCGACATGTGCTTAGGCCAGAGTGCCTGCAGAGCATAGCTCTGGAGCTGATCGTCGGGGTACTGATCTGGTTTCGCCAGAGCAAGAGGACTGAGCCTCGGTCTGGTTTCGGCGTCCGCGATGTGATTCAGAGCCCAGACCGCGCGCCAGCGAGTGTTGTAGTCGTCTGACGGATCGAGGGCCACGGCGACCAGATCGTCCTGCAGCTCGGCGAGGGAGCATGCTGCCGCCACCCAGATCGCCGTGTGTCGCATTCGGGAGTGACCCCGACTAAGCAAGTGCGGGCGGATCTCGTCGGCAATCCCAGGATACCGCAACTTGCGGTAGGCGGCGAATCCCCAGTATCCGTCGTTGAGGTCGCCGTCCTCAATCAGCTGGAGAACCCTGGTCGCCAGGCGGCGCCTCCTGCCGCAGTCGGCAGGAGCAACGTCGCTGCCGAGGAGGACTTCGGGCTCGACCTCCAGTATGCGGTCGAAGACTCCGTCGACCATCGTGGCGAGCCAGGCGGCGACCTCTTGGAGCTGGGGAACCAGCTTGTGATCGGGAGCCTCGGGGTGGGAGATCAGGCCCATGACTTGGCCGACATTCATCCCCCGGCTCCTGAGGTACCAGGCGGCGAGGAACTCCCCGTAGGACTGGTGAGACCAGCTCACGCGGTCCGTCCCGCGTGACGCGAAGAGGGCTGTACCAAGCGTCTCCTCGATGTCGGGTTTTGTGACCGGCATGGAGTCGAGCGGCATCGATTCAGGAGCGTCAACCACGTCAGAGGTGAGAAGATCATCCTTCTGCGACGCCTGCCCTTCGCGGGCACGCCAGACGGCCGTCCTGCCAGAGAAAAACATCGCGGCTGCGACGCGGCCCGCAACTCTCAGTCGCTCCGACGGCTCGAGCCTTCCCGACCTGCGATGGAGGTCGCTACGCTCTCTGCACAGATGCATACACCCGTCGTTGAAGATCCTCTCCCGTGAGTCCGGGATTGGCTCGTCTTGGAGGGGATAGCCGAGGAGGAAGTCGAGGGTGAGCGGCCTGTTGGCGAATGCGGAGAGATCCTTCTGGATCACCTCGTCGAGGAAGGCACCCGCGTCGACAGCGACCGCCTCGCCTGCGAGTCGTACATCCTTCTTTCGCAGTGGAGCAAGATGACAGACCCTGACCGGTCGATCATCGCCCTGCTGCGCTGGCCACAGCCGCCGCAACGCTTCCTCGAACGGTGGAGGCCAATCCCTGTCCCGGCACCCAACGCGTAGGTGGAGACGCTCACGCTGGCTATCGGTCAGCTCATTGAGCTTGCGCGCAAGCACGTGCGCGAGGTTGCCAATGGACAGGATGCCTTCGTCCAGGCTGTCCAGGAAGAGGAAGAGGCGATGGTCGCCCGCACGCCAGGCCTGCACCTCGGCACACCCGAATAGCTCGGGGGTGATCTGGCTCTCAGTGAAGTCCTTGAGGTCGAAGTGAAGCGCGAGGTCGCGCGATGCCTGAAGCACTGCACTGAGCCGGAGGTGCTCCTTGCAGATTTCAACAGACTTGCCCATGCCTGGTTCGCCGAGGAGAACCAGGCAGCGACGGTCGGCCAAGTCCTGCAGCGATTGGGCGTCCGGGTTGGACCAGGCCGCGTTCTCATCCTCGGGGCCAAGGAGGAAACCGTCATCCCACAGAGATGGCTCCTTGCCCCGCTCATACCAGAAGCGTTCCCAGGGGTAGCGGCGTTCCTGCATGGGCAACCGACCAGTTCCGCCTGGTCCCTCCGGAATCTACGAGCCATTGTACTCCTGGTTGGCGTACGGAGGCTAGCCAAGCAGAAACCGGGGGGAGGGCGAGCAGAATTGGCCTCCGGCCAGGTGGCGCTGCGGCTGTCCGGTAGCGGCAGCTCCTAGGCGACGCCCCCGAAGCGGTTGGCCGGCAGGTCGGCGACCTGAGCCTGCAGATCCTCCACCTCGAGATGGGTGTAGCGCTGGGTCGTTGTCACCCAGGCGTGGCCCAGCAGCTCCTGCACCGCCCGGAGATTGGGCCGGGCGTGCAGGGCGTGGGTGGCGAAGGTATGGCGCAGCAGGTGGGGGCCGGAGCGATCGGTGATGCCGGCCGCCCGCAGATACCGGTTCACCAACAAGGCAATGCCGCGTACGGAGAAGCGGTGCTGGCTGCGATTCAGAAAGAGCGCCGGCTCCGCATCATCGCGGTCGGTCAGATAGGCCAACAGCGCGTCGGCCGCGGGGCGGTTGATGGGCACCCGACACAGCCGCCGCCCCTTGCCCACCACCTGCAGGGCGCCCCAGCCCTCGGCCGGCAGGTGCACCTCCTCCCGACTCAGGGCACACAGCTCACCCACCCGCAGGCCGGTGTTGTACAGCAGCATCAGGATGGCGCGGTCCCGTCGGCCCGCGGGGGTATCCAGGGAGGGCAGGGAGAGCAGGCGCTGGACCTCGGCGACGGTGAGATGCTTGGGCGCCAGGGGTGGACCCAGGCGGATCGAGCGCAGCGCCTGCGCGGGGTTGGTTTCCAGTCGGCCGTCCTCAAAGAGGAAGCGGCAGAAGGAGCGCGTCGCGGCGATGGCGCGGTTGATGCTGGAAGGCGATCGGCCTGCCTGCTGCTGACGGCGGAAACACTCCCGCAGGTCCGCCGGCCGCACTTCGTCCAGCGGATGACGCAACCCCGCCAGCAGTCCCTCGAGATCCCTGCGATAGGCCCGCACCGAGTGGGCCGACCGCCCCTCCAGCATCAGCGCGCCCAGGAACTCCTCCAGCTCCCGCTCGTTCGACTGCCGATCCTGCCGCTGCTTTCTCGCCATCCCTGCCTCCCTTCTCGCTTCGAGCCTACTTCCGATAAGTCATTGGGGAGGATGTTGGCCAACAAGTCAAGGCAATTCCGCGGCCGAGAGCGCCGGAATCGCGGTATTTCCGGCCTAGTCCATCCAGGTTGCCGAAGCGGCCCACAACGTTGGCTTCCGGGCCGCGCTTTGCAGTCACCTGGTGGCAGTGTCGCGGTCTATCAGCCAAGCGCACGCGCGTCGCTGACGGCCCACCCTGGGCCGCAGTCGGGCCTCCCTTGCTGCCCGTCATCGCCCCAGAACCACCCATCTTCCGCTTGACTTGTCGGCCCAGAAGAGTGATAGGTATGCAAACGAATGTGTGCACAGAGGCCAGGCAAGATGGGCCAGACGCAGACGGCGAGCAGCAAGGCCGAGACCTATACCTGGGGAATCGAGATCGAGTGCTTCCTGCCCCAGAGCAAGGTCCAGGAGCTGGGCATCAGCGTTGGGAGTTACCACCATGGGCATCCGCTCCCCTACCCATTCCCGCAGGGATGGACAGCAGAGCGGGATGGCAGCCTGCGCACTGGTCGAAGCAGCTACGTCGCGGTCGAGATCGTGAGCCCCATCCTCAAAGGCCGCACCGGCATCAAGCAGGTCAAGCAGGTCTCGCGAATCCTCAGGGAGCTTGGGGCAGCAGTCAATCCATCCTGCGGCTTCCACTGCCACATCGGAGCCGAGGGTGTCGCGGGGATGGAGTTCGCGGCGGTCGCCGAGTGGGTGGCGAAGCTCCTCTACCACGTGGCGATGCACGAGATCGCGCTCTACGCCTCCACCGGAACGCACCGTCGAGAGAACGGAGGCTACGCCCGCAGCATCAAGGAGCAGAAGAGGGCGGCCGACCGGGTGCGCCGCGCCCCGAAGCCGCGCAAGCAGGAAGCCCTGCGAGATGCAGTCTACGGGCTGGCCCGATACCACACCCTCGACCTCACCAATCTGTTCACGCACAAGGCGACAGTCGAGTTCCGCGCCTTCGCAGGGACGGTCGAGTGGGTGAAGATGGTCGGCCACATCTGCACCTGCCTGGCCCTCGCCGAGCGGGCCACCGAGGTCGCCAAGATGGACTGGGACGCGCTGGCGAGCGAGCGCACGTACCACGTCCGGGGACGGGGCCTGCGCGAGCTCAACCGGCTCCTCTACCTGACTGGCTGGACCATGGGCCGGCGCAATGTCGGCGAGCCGCAGGTCGAGATGGCGGGGTGGATCGCCGACCTCGGGGATCTCAAGCCTGTGAAAGCCGAGCTGCGCCGTCTAGCGAGGAAGTACGACAGGGAAGCCAAGCTCCAGGGGGCGGCGTGAGATGTGCGGAGTGTTCGGATTCGCCGGGAAGCTCACGCACCAGGAGTGGCAAGCGGCCCACCAGTTGATGGTCGAGCTGGCCATCGCCTCCGAGGAGCGAGGGACCGACGCGGCCGGGTTCGCTGCCCTCACAACGCGCGGTGAACTGCTGTGGCAGCGTCAACCGGGTCCAGCGGGCGACCTCTTCTCCGGCCCAGACTTCGCCGCGCTTCGGCATCGGAGCGTGGTGATGGCCATAGGCCACGCGCGTCTCGCCACCACCGGCGCGCCGGCCGTCAACGGCAACAACCACCCGCACCTCGCCGGCGATTGGGCGCTGGTGCACAACGGCTTCATCCCCGCACACGAGGAGAAGGCCGCCGCCCTCGGTCTGTCGCTGCGGTCACAGTGCGACTCGGAAGTCCTGGTCCAGGCACTCTGCCGCTACCGAGAGCGCGCGGGCGCCGATGTGTGCCTGGCGCTCGGCGGCAAGCAGTCGGTGCTCGCCATCAATGCCAGGACGCGCCACCTGCTCGCGTGGACGAACGGGGAGATGCCGCTCATAGCATTCCGCGTGGACGATCTGCCAGGCCTGTGGTGGGCCTCGACCGAGGAGATAGCACAGGAGGCGTTGGTGACAGTTGGCCTGCAGGGACGGTTCGCAGACGCGTGCCCGAGCATCGTCTACCGGATGGAGATCAGCGATGGGCAAGTGGTGATCGAGACGCAGCAGGCAGAGGTGGCGAAGCGATGACACAAGAGTACCCCGACCGATCTGAGCAGATCTGGCAGCGCGTACGCCGGGCCATCTTCGACGTGATTCATGGCATCCTGGGACCGCCTCCGCCGGACGTAGTGCAGAAGGTCGAGGACGTGCTCCGGGAAGCGCAACGAGAGTGGGAGAAGGGAGCAGACGAATGCCAAGACGAAGCCGACGAGACGCCGTGGCGGAACGGGCGGCCGCCCGCCTGACCGAGCAGCAGGAGCGCCGCCGTGAAGCCGCGCAACGCGGTGCCCAAACGCGCCGACAACACCGCGAAGCCCAGGCGGCCGAGGCACAGCCCCAGGCCGGGGCCGAAACCCGCACACAGCGCCACGTAGCGCGCCGTTCGCGGCAACGTACGCACCCCGACATGCTCACCGTCGCCATCCGTGGCCCACTGGCCGCGAAGATGCGCGAACTGTCCGAGACCACGGGCATGAGTCTGGCGAAGCTCCTGGGCGACATGCTGCTCGTCTACGAGGGCCAGGTGCAAAGCGGCTATGGGCCGGGGACCTGTCTCGCGCGGTGGCGGGAGCAGACCGGTGAGTCGGAAGCATAGAGGGGCGGCCAGGCTCAGGCCCGCCGGCCGCGGGCGAGCCGGCTAGCGCCAGGAAGTCGCGTGCGCCCAGGCCCCAGGGCCTTCGCCAGACACGGGCATAGTCAGACGGCACTGGAGGGAACTGTGCATCGCAGTTGCGTTGGGGAGAGGTAGGAGCTATTATCTGGTGGCTACGATCCGGCGGGGGCTCACCCCGGCCGGCAGGAGGCGATGTCGGTTTGCGGCAACACTCCAACAATGACGGTGATCACCCACAGTTGCTGCCAGCCAACCCGACCTTCGCGGGGCATCAGACATTCGCCTTCCGGTCTGGCTGGTTGAAGAAGGGCATGGATGCCATACAGGCCGCGGCCGTGGGGGACGACGATCTCTTCGCCAGTGATGACGCCCTGGTCACGCTCGGTGTCGGGAAGAACATGGTGCAGAGCATCCGGCACTGGCTGGTGGCGACTCGAGTGGCTGAGGACCCTCCCGAGCGAGGTAGGCGCCGTCTACGGCCAACAGCCCTCGGGGCCGCGTTGTTTGGGTCGCCGTCTGACCGTGCATCCGGGTGGGACCCCTTTCTGGAGGACCCGGGCAGTCTGTGGCTCCTTCACTGGCAACTTGCCGGCCCCGGCAGTCTGGCATTCACGTGGGCATGGACGTTCAACTGCTTCCGCGAGTACGAGTTCAGCCGGCAGAGCCTGACCGACGCTCTGTTACGAGTTGCTGAGGGGAGGGCTCCACGACCGCCGAGCCGCGAAACGATAGGACGGGACGTAGACTGCCTTATCCACAGCTACTCGAGGGATGCAGAGGGAGCCGATGAGGACGCGCTTGACTGCCCGCTTGGAGAGCTCGGCCTAGTCCGGCATTCGGTTGACCGTCGGTACGCGTTCGTAGTCGGTCCGAAGCCTGACCTTCCTCCTGCCGTGTTCTACTACGCCGCACTGAGCTACTGGCACTGGCGGCACGCTGGCTCTGCCACACTCTCTACCCACGATCTTGCGTACGCTGAGGGCAGCCCCGGGCAGGTGTTCAAGCTGGACATCGATAGTGTCCTGGCATACCTGGATCGCATCGCGGATGCAACAAAGAGCAGGCTCACCTTCACGGATACGCCTCTGGTGCAGCAGGTGGCGAGAACCAGCGATGTCCTTCCCGATCCCATGACCTTCCTGCGTCGGTACTACCATGGCCGCAGATCGTAAGCGCTCTCCTGTGCTGGCGGAATACGTCTCGGTTGAGGGTGCCTTCGCCAGATCTGCCCACCTCGAGTGGGACTTCTACCGCGATGCCCAGCGAGAGTACTACCCCACCGCATCAAGTCGGCATGCGCTGGAAGTCATATCAAGGGCGCTAGACCTGCCAGCCGAGCGCGCCATCACCCTGATTGGGCCTTTTGGCGCTGGCAAGAGCGCGTTCTGCGTCTCATTGGCGCAGCTTCTCTCGGGAGCGCGCAGCAGCTACCTCAGTGACGGTGACGTCCCGCCCCCCATACACGACTTACGCGGCGCCAAGCGGAGACCACTCATACCAATCCTTATCGTCGGCTCCCGTAGACCACTGAGCGAAGCGTTGGTGACGGGGCTGAAGCATGGCCTGGAGAATACTGGACGAGCCAAGCTCCTTCGGTGGTTGGAGAGACGAGCGAATGGTGTCCTCTCCGAGCCACACCCTCCCCCGCGCGAGGTAGTGCAACTCTACAGCCTCGCAGCATCCGGTGCAGCACGGTACGGTGCCGCAGGGCTGCTGCTCGTCATTGATGAACTTGGCAAGTTGCTTGAGTACGCAGCGCAGTACCCCAAGACCAGCGACATATTCGTGTTGCAGGAGCTCGCTGAGCACGCGACAAGGTCGGGGAACACCCCACTTCTGCTCATAGGGGTACTCCATCAGAGCGCAGACGACTATGCCCGGCATCTGGGCCGAAGCCAGCAAGCCGAATGGGTGAAGGTTAGTCAGCGCTTCAGGCAGCTGCCCTTCTTCCCGCAAGGCGCAGAGCAGATCGGCCTGATGGGCAGGGCACTGAAGCAGAAACGAGCGGTCAAGCTCCCAAGCAGCTTTCGAGAGCTGTGCAGGCAGATTGATGCTACAGGCTTAGTGCCGTCGTCGCTCCGAGGTCGGTTCGTGGATGCCGCCCGCGTTTGCTATCCGCTTCATCCGATGACCCTACTGGTTCTCCCCGCGCTCTTCCAGCGCGCCGCGCAAAGCCATCGTAGCCTCTTCAGTTTCCTGTCTGGTTCCGAACCCCATGGTCTGAGTCGGTTCCTGAACGAGACTCCGCTGGATTCGGCATGTCCGGCGCTGTTCGGTGTCGACGCCCTGTTTGACTACGCGGTCGAGGTGATGCTAGGCACTGGCGGGGCGCCTGCGTTCGGCCGCGACTGGGCAGACGCCATCGAGGCCGTTGAGCAGGCCGAAGACCGGATCTCCGATGCTGAGAGGAGCACGCTGAAGACGGTAGCCCTGCTTGGTGTAGTGCGGGACCAGAGGCTACCCGGCTCGGCGGAAGTCCTGCGACTGGCCCTGACACGGGCTGACGGCTCAGCACCCGACGTGAATGCGGCCCTCTCGAGCCTGCTGGGCCGCCAGCTGGTCTCATACAGCCGACATAGCCATCGGTACCGGCTCTGGGAGGGCGGCGACGTAGACGTTGACGGGGAGTTGCAGGCCGCACGCGTTGGCGTCCCTGCAGGTGCGGCCACCCGTGCTGCACTTGAGCTGAATCCCCCGGGCCGGTTGATCGCACGGCGACACTCCTACGAAACAGGCACGCTACGTAGCGTCAACGTAACCACGTGCGCCAGTCCCGACTTCGATACTGCGATCGGAGGGGGCCAGAGAGATCTGACGGTGTTGCTCTGTCTAGCTGCCTCTGAGGAGGACGCAGACGCCACCGAGGTCAAGGCGCGAGCCCGGCGAGAACCGAACGTGCTTATCGCCATCGGATGCGAGACTGATGTGCTCCAGGATGCTGCTATTGACCTAGTGGCCGCAGACCGGGTTAGGCGGGAAAGCCGCGCCCTAGACAGCGATCGAGCGGCCCGGCGGCACCTCGAAGCACGGAGACGGGAGGCTGAGGATGCCTTCCTCCGGGAGTGGCGACGGATCTTCGGCCCGGGCGGGGATGCGACCTGGTTCCACAAGGGCAGGAAGCTGGAGATCGCGTCACCCCGTCGCTTCGCGGCGCTCCTCTCTGAGATGGCAGACGAGTCCTACAGCGCCGCGCCGATACTTCGCAACGAGCTCATCAACCGGCATTCGCTTTCGTCCGCAGCGGCGGCTGGCCGCCGGAATCTGGTCGAACGAATGCTGACCTCTGCTGCTGAGCCGGCACTGGGGATTGAGGGGTTCCCCCCGGAACGGAGCATGTACGAGTGCGTGCTACGCACTACCGGCCTTCACCGCAGGCGGAGGGACGGAACCTGGGCATTCGTGCCTCCGACGGCCAACGATCCAGCTCGCTTGCTCCCAGCGTGGCGAGCATTGGAGGAAGCTGTCTTCTCTGATCCACCGGGGCCGAAGCCCGTCACCGAGCTGTTCGCGCTCCTCACCGGGTTCCCCTTCGGACTGACTGCGGGCGTGCTGCCGGTCATCCTCTGCGCGTTCATGCTGGTACACGACCAGGAGACAACGCTGTACCGAGAAGGCACTTTCGTCCCGGAATCTGGCATCGCCGACTACGAAGTGCTGATGCGGCGGCCGGAGCAGTTCGCAGTGGCCGGATGCCGGGTAAGAGGCGAAAGAGCTGCGGTAGCAAGACGGATCGCGAATGGCCTGGGTACTCCGCCCGCGGTAGTTCCGGTCGTGCGTGCCCTGATTGGCATGCTCAGGCGCCTTCCCGAGTTCGCTCACAAGACCAGGAACTTGCCAGCTCATACGCTGGCAGTGCGCGAGGCAATCGGCAGCGCCAGGTCGCCTGAACAACTGCTATTCCACGACCTCCCTGTTGCACTAGGGTTACCCAGCTTCTCCGGAGCCGCCGTCAGTCGGCGAAAGATCGATGGTTTCTTCAGCAAGCTCAACGATGCTCTGCAGACCTGGGGGAGCGCAACACGAGTGGTGGTCGAGAGTGCGCGAGACCAGCTTCTCAAGGCCTGTGGCTTCGGGACCGGAGAGGCCGGGTGGAAGGCCCTGCGTGAGAAGGCGGTCGAGCTCGACGGGAGCGTCGTTGACGCCACGCTGGCGCCGTTCATCCATAGAGCGGCAATGGCCGGCGAGGACCAGCCGGTGCTCGAAAGCGTGCTGGCACTCGTAGCAAGTCGCCCCCCAAGGTCATGGAGTGATGCCGACGTTGCTCAGTTCCCCATCCAGGCGCAAGCAGTCGGGACGCTAATGCAGGATGCACTGGGGCTGAGAGCAGACCCAAAGGTCTCGGGCCTGACTCGCCCCGCTCTGACCCCGAAGGAAGAAGGGCAAAGCCGTCGCCTGGCGAAGAAGATCGCACAGGTCCTGAGGGGAACGGCCCCGAGGTCCACATCCAATCACGTCGTCCGTGCCGCCCTGCTGTCGCTTCTCGACCAATTCGGCGGTTCCCCGAAACCGGACGAGCGCGAGTAGGAGCAGCAGGAAGTGTCCAGGAGGGTACGACACATCCTTTCTCTGTCCGGTGGCAAGGACAGCACTGCCCTAGCCATCTACATGCGCGGTCGCATACCTGAGATGGAGTACGTCTTCTGCGACACCGAGAAGGAACTCCCAGAGACCTACGATTACCTGAAGCGGCTCGAGGCCTACCTCGGCAGGCCGATCGTCGTACTGAAGCATGACGGGAGAGACTTCGACCACCACTTGGCTCTCCGGCGCGGATACCTGCCGTCACACAGAGTGCGCTGGTGCACTGAACTTCTCAAGATACGCCCCTTCGAGGCCTACGTGGGTGATGATGAGATCACCAGCTACATCGGGATCAGGGCCGACGAGGACCGCTTGGGCTATATCTCCCGTCGGCCAAACATCGCCGCGCGCTACCCCTTCAAGGAAGACGGCATCGTCAAGGATGACGTCATGAGCATTCTCGCCAAAGGTGGCCTCGGCCTCCCCGACTACCACCGGTGGCGGTCCAGGTCCGGGTGCTACTTCTGCTTCTTCCAGCAACTCATCGAGTGGGTCGGACTGCTTGAGAACCATCCAGAGCTATTTGCTGCTGCCATGGCCTATGAGAAAGATGACCCATCCGACGGCAGACGCTTCACCTGGAATCCGGACCAAAGCCTGAGAGAGATGTCGCGGCCTCAACGCATAGCCGCGATCAAGTCGGAACACGCGCGGCGGATGCAAGAGATACGGCGGACCGCTCCCAACACCAGTTTGCTCGAGCTATACGAGGATGATGGCGATCAGTTGCCCTGCGTGATCTGCAGGCTCTGACGGCTGCCACAGGAGGGAAGGAGCAGTGGGTTGAGCGAGTCGAGCAAGCGTGAGGATACGCACTTCTACCTCGACAACGTACCGCCCGAGGAACTGCAGCTCACGCTCAGGGTGCTGCCACTAGAGGGAGGGCTGTCACCCGACGAAGTGGCCGGCGCTCTGGAGAGCGAGTACGGCTTCCAGATGCAGAAGGACCGCACGTACTCGCCGCGCCGCGCGCATGATCTGGGACTTGCCCGGCAAGCCCGCCTCAGAGGCAAACTTGTCTACCTCCTCACGCCGCGCGGAGCCAAGGCCCAGGCCATTGTGGCTGTTGATGCAGCCTTCGGCATGGACCTCCTTCACTACCTGCATTACTCGAGCTTCAGCGGCGCACCAGGGGACCGGAAGTACCTCTGGAGCTATCGTCGATGCTGTCAACTGGTGTGGGCAGCATCGGCCGCGCCGCCATCGGCGGAGATGGCGGCCCAGATCCAGGCCCAGATGCGTGAGACGTTCCCACATCTCGATTGGACTGCGAAGGTGGGTGCCCGCTTCGACGCAACCGCTGCCGGCCGACTGAAGGCTTGGCTACGGGCGCTAGAGCCATCGCCCCTTCCCGCGGAGACAGGGCAGCTGGTGCCTCGGGAGGTGGCCCGCTACGAACTCGCTCTCCTCGGACTCGATGATCTCTACCGCGCACGCGGCTATCGCTACGGCGATCCGGTGCTGCTTGACGATGCGGTAGTGGATGAGACGGCGGCCGTGTTCTTCCTGAAACGAGACTGCTGTCGCGATCTGCTTAACCTGGCTGCGCGTCTCTCCTCCGCCGTCAAGATGGCCGATACCCTTGCGGGACCATCAGTGAATCTTCTGAAGGCGTACACGGTCGATGACCTGTGAGGACGCCGGCATGAGCCTATACGTCGAGTGGATCAACCAGATCAAGACATTGGCAACGTACGAGTGGCTCACGGACGGCCAGAAGCCCGCGTATGACAGCATTGCTGAGCGCTGGCCGACCCAGCGCTTCGTCTGTCTCTGCGGGCCATCTGGATCAGGGAAGTCCTTCATCGCGCGCCTCCTGGTGAAGGAGAAGGGTTACCTCTACGTGAACGACCTGCGGGAAGTGCCGGCGGGAACCGAGTATGTGGTCGCGGACAACGCCGAGTACTCCCGTATGATGAGGCCCCTGGCCAGTGCCCTCAACCTCCGGAAGGTCGTTGTGGCGATGCGCGTCCCCCCGAGAGACCCCATGCCGAGGGCCACTGTTCACTTGACGGATCGCGATGTCGGGCAGTTCCAGCACAATCTGGTGAAGCACAGCATCCTGCAGTCTTTCCAGACGGTGCCAGAGGGTACCGACCTTGGTCAGATACTCCGAGCCGAAGCAGTGCATAGGAGTGGCATCGATGCCCGTGCATGACCTCGACCTGATCCTCAACAAAGAAGCGATCATCACGACGTACCCAGCAACTTACCTGCGCTCCAGCCCGGAAGAGGTGGAGCGGAACTACCTCACCTACGCCCGAACTCACATCCCCCTCGGTGACACAACTAGGTACGTGGAGACCATCTTCAAGTGGGTCGGAGGCCCCAACAAGGGCGCATTCATCGGTGCCGTCGCTGGTGACTTCGGCCATGGCAAGACGAGCTTCCAGGTACACGTTTGGGAGCAAAGCACCCGACACAAGGTTCTAGCTGTCCCGCCCTTCCACTGGAACAGCGTTGCCGACATGGTGGACGGGGTCGCCGCGTGGGTTTCCTACTGCCTTACCAAGACCGACGCGAAGCTCGCGCGAAAGGCGGCGCGCATCTATGAGACGTACAAGCAGAAATCGCTCCAGGACGCCGCCAAAGAGATCGCCACACGGATGGGTCAGGATGTTGACGATGTGCTTGCCACGCTCAAGGCCGCCGAAGACACGGGAACCCCTATAGCACTGAACGTGAGCCCCGAGCGATTCCTGGAGTACTGCGCTGAGGTCACCGAAGTGGCCAAGGAGGCTGGTTATGCCGGCCTGCTCGTGCTGCTCGATGAGCCGGAGGTGGCAGCGCGGCACCTGAGCATCGACTCACTGGTGGTCATCCTTTTCGAGTTGGCCAATGGCCTGGCGCAGCGCCAGGGCGACTATGGGCTCTTCATCTCGATCCCGGAGAAGTTTCTTGCCAGCATCCAGTCCCGGCATGGGGCCTTGGTTGCTCGGCTTCAGGCGAGGAACTGCTTCCCGCGGCTGAAGGATCTCTATGGGCCAGACTTTGCCGAGGCGCTGTGGAGTCGGTACGTGGAGGAGTTTGAGCTGGGCCAGGTCGCCGACGAAATCGTCTCTCCCGAGGCACTTGAGGCCGTCGGGCAGGTAGGGTCCTCTGCGCGCACCGATCTGTCCTACGGACCCCGGACAGTTGTGTCCGCGTTCCGGCAGATGGTCTATCGACACCGAGAGAACGCGAAGACATATCAGCCGCTTGATTTCGTCAACGACTGTCTGGAGGGGAACATCCTCGTCCTTCTGGACTACCCGACGCTCGTACAGCAAGCGCTTGGGTCTCCAGAGCTGCGTAAGGATGACGCTGATGTAGTCAAGCTGCTATCCGCGTTTCCGAATGGCATGTCCTCACAGGTAGCGTCGGCCTACGGCGCCGAGAAGCGTGTTGCGGAGCTTGCCCGGCGCGGCACCCTCGTCTACAAGAGCGGGAGCATCTACGGCCTGGTGACGCTTCGACAGGGCGCCGGCGTGGGACCGGTTGACCAGCTCCGGGATACCATCGCTGATATCGTAGACGCGTATGCTCCGAGTCCACGGGCCTTTGACGCTGCCGTAGAGGCGTTCATCACTCACGTGATTCCGCTAGCCTTCGAGCGCCGGCAAGGGCAGCAGCTTCTTGGATGGGAGTCCGAAGGAAAGTGGCTCTCGCGACCCGACAAGACGAGGCTCATTGAGTTCCACGGTGCATTCCGGCAGACCGAGAGAGACTACCCGGCAAGGGCAGTCGCCGTCGCGGTAGGGCCACAGAAGGTGGCGACCCAAGCCATTCTTCCTGCGAACGAACCCGGCGAGTTCCCGACGGACATCCTGTACCACTTCGCCATCCGCTGGTCTTCCGAAGAGCCTGCCCCGGAGCGATGGGTTGAGGTGTCTGCGGGCGACCCGAAGGCCCGCAGATCGGCTTCGGTCCGGCTAGTACTGGACTTCTCAGCGGAGGCACTGTCTTGGGACCTGCGAGAGGAGCTGAAGGAGCTGCTGGACAGCACGAGATCGCCGCTTGCGTTCCTGTACCTGGTGAACAAGATGGACAGGGTCGAGCTTGCCCGGGAGCACGACGCGGTCTGGAGGACTATACGCGACCAGACGCTGCGTGATCTCCTCCTCTCCTTTGTGGATACCGCGGCTGTTAGGCAGCAGGCCAAGGAACACGTAGGGCAGACAATCAGCGGCGCGCTTCCCGATTTCCTGGGCAGCATCAGCCGTCTCATCCTGATGAGCCGGTATCCGCACTACCGGACTCTGATCAGAACTCCTCAGTGGCAGGAGAAAGTCGGCGACTACATTCGCGCTCTAAAGAATCAAGACATCCCGCTTGCCTGTAAGCGAGGGCGCGAGTTGTGGCGAGCAGAAGGCGACAGTGCCGCTAAGGCATTCGGAACCAGCCAGATGAACCTTGTTGGTGGAGCCTTTGCCGGCTTTGAATCGCTCATCAGCATCAAGTCCGCGGGTCGTAATGAACCGACTGAGGTGGACTTCCGCATACACCCGCTTGAGCAAGCTGTGAAGGAGGCTGTAACCAGCCATCCCAAGGCTGCCAGAGCGAGCATCCAGGGGAAGGAATGTCCATATCTGACTGTCCACGATCTGGTTCCGCTGTTCATGGGGTCCGGCTACCAGCTGGAGGAACTCCAATGCATCGTCGAGATCGGTGATAGCCGTGGCACATTCCGAAAGGCGGAGCTGAGAGGCAGACCCATAGTCTACAGTCCCCCCATTGACCCCGTTGAGATGAGAGCCCAGCTACGAGAGAAGCTCAACGAGCTTACCGCGGAGACCGAGGAGTTCGGCAACTTGCCCGATTACCAGTCCTCCATCGATCTGGCCGCCCTTGGCCGCGAGATCGACGAAGTCAGGGACGAGGCGGAGTACGATGCGGTCAACACTCGTATCGCTGGGGCCTTCGAGCACAACCGCGCTCGCATCCCCGGGTATGTGGATCGCTTGGCCGATGCGGTTAGAAGGTCACGGAACGAGGCCCGTGAGCTGAGGGAGGCGTTGCAGAAGATCTCCCAGATGGCGACCGCCAAGGCGTCGGCCAAGGCTACCTCCAGTTGGTCTGCTGCCCTCAGCACTCATGTTGCTCAAGGGATTCGGAAGACGGCCGCGAGCAAACAGACGGAGTGTGACAAGATCGTCCAGAAGGCCGACGCGGCACTGAACGGCGTCAGCAATGTGGCGAAAGCGAAGAGCGCCAGGGAGGGTGTAGCACTGCTCATAGCAGGCTTTGGCACTGCGCGGGATCTGCGGGAAGACTGCGACCGGGTGAAAGGCGACGCGCGCCTCCTGCAAACATGTCTTGACGAACACCAGGAGTGGTTGAGCCTGTTATCCCTTTCCGACTCGATCTATGATGATATCGTAGAGCTGAAGAACGATCCCTCCCACGCTGCCAAAGGAGCAGAGTTGCTGGGCGAACTCCAGAAGCTATGGGACGAGATCTCCGATCATCTGTCCACCCGCGGGCTGCTCGGCCTCGAGAGTCATAAGCAGTATCGGCAGAAGCTCCAGCAGCTTGCCGAGAAGCGCCGGACGTACGTCCAGCGCGTCAAGGACCAGTTCGACAAGGACAAGGAGAGAATCAACCAGTTCCTCGCGCAACTCGGTATCCTCGGCAGGTGCACCGAGGTCTTCAACCCCGCCGACGCCGATGGCTCCTACACACGCCTCTACGAGCAAGCGGCCGAGCGGACAAGGGAAACCTATCGAGTAGAACTCGACGACCTCCAGGCGCAACGTAGGGAACTGCTGTATGCCAACAAGATCCTCAACCGCATAGAAGACAAGGTCGCGACCCCCGCGCTGGCATCTCTCGACAAGGCTGAGACAAACCTCTCGGCGCTGCTTGAGATCGTTGCGGCTGACTGGATCAAGGAAGCGGCGACGAAACCAGAGCGGGAGACGAGGAGACTCCGGGCGGTCGTCGATGACGCCCGAGCCGCAAGCAAGAGCGCCAAGACCGCTGTTCGAGATGTCCGGCCTCCTGACAGGAAGCCGAGTGCGAATGCCGACGCCATGCTCCGTCAGGTAGCGGAAGGGAAACCGGTTGACCTCAAGGACCTCGTGCTCCACATGATGGGTCAGGGCGGCGAACCGGAGAAGGTCCTTGAGCTGTCGCTTGAGTGCCTCGGTGAGTTGTTCAAGATAGGCCGAATCCAGGTGAAGGTCGAGAAGGTCAACCGGCGATGACCGCCGCGTCGACCAACAAGGCGCCAGCTTCAGCGGTCCCGCTCGAGGTACGTCACGTAGAGCGGACGCTCGACGCGTTCCCCCCGGTGGTCTACGGCAATCCGCTGAACCTGCTGTTCATGGACCGGGCGACACCCATAGCATCAGCGGACGGGTACTTGCACGCGCTGGATTCACCTGAGCTCTGTGAAGAGCGCCGGGAGTATCTGGCCACTCCAACTGCCGATTGGCCCTTTCCCTCAGCCGCGCTCGGCACACGGCCGGATCCCGTGGCCCTTTCCGACGTGCTGTTTGAGCGCTTTATTGAGGCGGGCCATATTCTGCATACTCAGGATGATATTGGACAGATACTGCTTCGGAGAGTGGACCAGACTTCGCCTGACATCGTAGTGCTGATGATCGTGGATGGTCTGTCGTACTACGATCTGCCCGAGAGCGACCATATGCTTCCCTGCTTGGTGAGCGGCGTCAGCACCACGGCCTTTGGGCATCGATCTGTGCTGGGAAGACCGCCGATCTGCCAGCGCCTGTTCAGCCGTGACTACAGGCGCCAACTCGGGTTCACCTACTTCGACCCTGACGAGAACGAACTGGCGTGCGAGCTGTATTCGGTATTCGGGGGCGGGAAGGTCCATCGCATCACCGAACTTGACGAAGCCTTGCGACTGCTTCGCACGAAGCGCATGTCGAAAGGCTTTGTGCAAGTGACATCGTCGGGGCTGGACCAGCTCTGTCACCAGCATCACGACCGCCCACCAATCCAGGGGTACGTTGACGAGATAATGACTCGGTTCGAGCGTCTTCTATCGTGCCTGAGTGCAGGCCGCCGCAAGGTCCTCGCCTGTATGACGTCAGACCACGGGATTCTGTGGCGCGATCACCTGCAGGGGGTACCTCAGCTCTGTCCAGGAATAGCGCCGGAGGACGTGCACCACCCTCGCTACGTGCTTGGTGGCATTAGCCGCGATTGCACACTTCCGTGGCGGTCTGAGGGCACCACGTATTCCCTGCTCAGATTCCCATTCCTGACCCGGCCACTCAGGCATACTGAGTGGGGTGTCCACGGAGGGATATCGGCATGGGAGTCGATAGTACCTCTCGTAATCCAGGAAACCTAGTCCGACAGGATGGAACACCAGATGGAAGACTCCGTGCTTCTTGGGAAAGACATGGACAGCGGTGACTTCGTACGCATCCCGTGCGGGACCTCTCAACGGATTCTTGTCTGCGGGAAGACGGGGACGGGGAAGTCATACACGCTCGGCGTGCTGGTCGAGGAGCTAGCAGATCTGCAGAACGATATCGTACTGCTGGTCGATCCGCAGGGCATCTTCTGGAGTATGTGCCAGGCCAATCCGTCCACAGCAGAGGTAGACGGGCTCTGGGCGTTCGACCGCGATTGCCGCGGATTCCTGGTGAACCTCCTCGTCCCAGGTGACCCAGTAGAGCGGTATGGCGGCGAGGACATCGTTGAGGCGATGTCAGCTCGCGGCGTGAGCATTCAGGAGCTGCGGCTCAACCCGTCAGACCTCTCCCCGGAGATGTGGTGTGACCTGTTCGACCTCGACATCAACGAGCTCCAGGGCATCATGCTACACAAAGCGGTACGGCAGTGCCGAGTGCGGATGGGACGCGACTTCCTGCTAGACGATATCGAGGCCGAGGTCGTCAAGCTGCACGGCCTCGACACGACGAAAGAGGCCATCCAGCGGAAGATCGACATGGCGCGCGATTGGCAGATCTTCGAGCAGAGGCGCTACCGGGAGGTGTGGGAGATACTGCGGCCGGAGGCGGTCAACGTCCTCGACCTGAGCGTCATCGCTCAGGGAAGGTATGGCCTCCGCACCTTGGTCTTGGCGGTACTGGTCACCTTCATCTTCCGCATGCGTACGGTCGCACGGCGCCGTGAGGCCCTGGGGTTAGCATCCGATATGCGGAAGGTGTGGCTAACGATTGACGAGGCCCACAACTTCTGCCCAAGCGGCCGCAGTACCCTCGCCAAAGAGATACTCATCAGGTGGGCGAAGGAAGGGCGGCAGCCGGGTCTGTCGCTGGTTGTGGCGAGTCAGCAACCAGCCGCCATCGATGCAGAGATCCTGACCCAGTGCGGTATCCGCATTGTCCACCGAATCACCTCGCGTGACGACTATCGTGCTGTTGACGCGCTCAGCCAAGATTACCTGGCCGATGGACTCACCACACGCATCAAGCGGCTCAACGGACCCGGCCAGACCCTTGTGATCGACGACGAGCGTGAGAGTGTGATACCTGTCCAGGTGCGGCCGCGCCAGAGCTTGCACGGCGGGGCAAGCGCATGAGTCCGTGGCACCGGGCGGCCATGCCCTGCCTCTGACAGGCAAGTCGAGGTGGATCGGAGATCGAGTTTCCGACCTCGGAGCCGTTGTAGAACTGTGTGGTCCGAGGCTTCGCGATGTTCTCCACGAGGCACGCGGGTACTGAGCACGCGATCAGATAGCGTCCCCGGGTGATAGAGGGGTCCATGGTACCTGATGGAGTCAGCGGAGATGATCAGGTGGCTCAGCTTGGGCTGAGTCGGCTCGGTCGCGAGATCCGGAGCTTCTGCGCGAGCCACATGCTAGAAGAGAAGTGGCTGCTGGCGCCGTCGCGCCGGATCGGCCAGCAATGGCTCGACTCAGTGGTACGATCTGGCCAGCCCATCCTGAACGTCCACATCGAGAGCTTGGAGACGCTCGCGCTGCTGCGCCTGGCCGCGCCAGAGGTGGAGCGCCGAGGTCTGACCTTCGTGAGCGGGATTCGGCGCGAGGTGCTCCTCAGCCGGATTTTCTCCAGCATCAGGAATCCCAGTCGAGGCTACCTCTGGCCCCTGGAGCCGAGCCCTGGGCTCATCGGCACCATCTGTGCGACGATCGCTGATCTGCGACTCGCGGGCCTCACTGCACAGGATATTCGCCCCGGCCAGTTTGAGGTAGGGACCAAAGGCGAGGAGATCGTCGCACTGGTGTCCGAGTATGAGAAGCAGCTGGACAGCCAGAGGCTGGTAGATTATCCTGGAGCACTGCGCCTGGCCATCGAGTGGCTCCATGCCGAGCCCGCCTCCATCCCTGAAGGGAAGCTCGTGCTTTTGCCCGAGGAGATGGAGCGCGAACTCTGGGGACTCGAACGGGACCTCTGGGAGGCCATCCCGGATTCGCGGCGCGTATCGCTGAAGGCAGACCGACCAAGACAGACACCCGGCGAAGAACTGACCGACGCGCTGCTGCTGCGCTGGGTCAACGATCCCACCGAGGCGCCCGCTCCTCGGCAGGATGGAACGGCAGCTATCTTCCGGGCGGTGGGGGAAGTGAATGAGGTGCGGGAGGTACTTCAGCGGTGCTTGGAGCAGCGACTCCCGCTGGACGCGGTGGAGATCATCCACACCGACGCATCCACCTATGTTCCGCTGGTCTACGAGGTCGCGTGCCGGCTCGCACCAGAGGATGGGAGATCCGTGCCCGTTACCTTCGCCGAAGGTATTCCCGTCCGATACTCGCGCCCCGCGCGGGCATTGATGGGGTGGCTGGAATGGATTCGTCAGGACTACCCCCAGTCCACTCTGATCAGGCTGATCCAGGATGGCCTGCTGCGAGCCGAGGGGCTTGAGCAGGAGGCCTTCAGCTTCTCGCGGCTCGGCGCGCTCCTGCGCACGTTGCCGATCGGCCGTGGGAGAGACCGCTACCTCCGTGTTCTCGAACGGGAACTGGCATCGCTCGAAGATAAGGAAGTCATCGCCCTCACTGGCGACGAGTATGATGATCCGGCTGGATACCAACGCAGGAGGACCGAGCGCGCGGCAGGCTTGAGGCTGCTGCGCGAACTAATCCAAGGCTTGTTTGCCAATCTCTCTGACGGGGATCAGAGCCAGAGATCCTGGCTCGAGTCGGCGGCCCACTTCCTTGAGAGCGATGCCCGCGGCGCAAGTGAGCTCGACGAGTACAGCCGTGCGCGCCTTCTCGCCCAGATCCGGGAGCTGGCCGAGTGCCTCGCTCCGGGTGATGTGGCAGGCATCAATGTCTGGGACTGGCTCGGCGAGCTGATTCAGACTACGAACGTTGACGCCCAGGGACCCCGACCGGGCTGTCTGTTTGTGTCGCCTGTGCAATCCGGTGGCCACTCCGGCCGACCGCACACCTACATCCTGGGGCTAGATGACAGCCGCTTTCCCGGATCGGGGAGCCAGGACCCCCTCCTGCTCGACGGAGAACGTTCCCGTCTGTCCGCCGATTTGCCGACGGCAGGCACCCGACTCTCCCGGAAGGTCCAGGGATTCGCCGAACTGCTGTCGCGCCTGCGGGGCCAGGTAACACTCGGCTACTGCTGTCGCAGCCTCGATGACGAGCGGGCGAAGTTCCCCAGCGCCCCTCTTTGGTCGGCGTACCGCATTATCTCGGGAGAGCGACAGGGCGACCAGGAAGATCTGGTTCGGTGGTTGCCCGATCCGACGGCGGCCTTCGCCCCTCAGTCGCCCGGGCGCTGCGTCGACCTAGCTGACTGGTGGCTGTGGCGAATGTGCGGAACGGAAGCGGTGGCGGAGCCCGATGCAGCAATCGCGGCGAGCTTCCCCCATCTTGGCCAGGGGATGGTCGCTGCTCGCGCTCGGGCGAGCGATCTGTTCACCGAGTACGACGGATATGTGCCGGAGGCCGGCCCCGACATCGACCCCACTGAGCCACAGGGGCCCGTGCTGTCGGCAGGTCGCCTGGAAACTCTGGGCAGATGCCCGCTCGGCTACTTCCTTCAGTATGTGCTGGAGATCGAGCCGCCGAGGGAGTACAGGATCGATCCCGCGATCTGGCTCGATCCCCTGGAGCGCGGCAGCTTGCTTCATGCCGTCTTCAGGGAGTTCATGGAGCGGCTCCAACAAGCAGGGCTGATGCCCGATGCTCGACGCGATGCCGATCTGCTCCGGGAAGTGGTAGATAAGCACATCGCCATCTGGCGAGAAGAGAAACCACCCTCCAATCCCGATGTCCTCGCGCGGGAGTGTCAGGACCTGCATCGAGCGGCTCGCATCTTCCTCGATGAGGAGGATCGCTACTGCCGCGGGAACCGACCTTACTGCTTCGAGGCCAGCATCGGCCTTCCCCAAGACGGCAGTCCGACCTTGCTCGATACGCCTGACCCGGTGGCCATCACGCTTCCCGGCGGCGCAGTCATCCAGGCACGAGGGCGTATCGACCGGATCGATGAGCTTGGGCACACGGCTGGGGGGCAGTTCGCCATCTGGGACTACAAGACTGGCTCCGCTTGGGCCTACGAACGCAGAGACCCATTTCGCCAGGGGCGACACATTCAGCCGGCATTGTACCTGGATCTCGCGGAGGCCCGCCTGCGTGCCACTAACCCCACTACCTCAGTAAGCTCCTGCGGGTACTTCTTCCCGGGCTTGCGTGAACACGGCGACCGCATCTCGTGGGATGCAGCTACGCTGAGAGAGGGGAAAGCCGTGATCGCCACCCTCTGCGAGATGATCAGAGCTGGGTGCTTCCCGTTTACCGACGATCCGAAGGACGTTACGTACAGCGATTACCTGGCTGTGTTCGGTGACGCCGACTTGCTCGCTCAGGCAACGGTCCGGAAGCTGGCAAACCAGGCGAATGACGCGCTCGCTCCGTTTCGCAGGCTCCGCGGGCTAGGCGGGGATTGAGGCAGCCGGATGGTATCTCGGGAACAACAACGATCGAGCGCACTGCCGCCCCCCGATCAGGATCAGCGTGATCTGATTCTGTCCGAGCTGTACCGGAACATGCTGGTTGAGGCCGCCGCCGGCACCGGCAAAACGACCAGCATGGTGGCCCGCATGATTGCCTTGCTCCGCACGGGCGCCTGTACGAGCGTCCGCACCATGGCTGCGGTGACGTTCACCCGGAAGGCCGCAGCCGGATTGCGCAGCCGCTTCCAGGTGCGATTGGAAGAGGCGGTGCGGAAGGCAGAAGGAGAGGATCAGAGACGACTGGAGCAGGCGCTCGCCCACGTCGAGCAATGTTACATCGGTACCATCCACTCTTTCTGCGCCCGCCTCCTGCGCGAGCGTCCGGTGGAGGCGAATGTCGATCTGGCATTCGAGGAGATGGAGGAAGACGAAGACACCCAGATCCGGGAAGAAGCCTGGGCGGAGTACACTGCGCGCCGCTTGACCGAGGTCACCGGCGACCTTGCCGAACTCGATGAGCTCGGGCTCAGGTTGGGGGACCTGAAGGCAAGCTTCCTGCGGTTCGCTGACTTCCCTGATGTGGACCGGTGGCCCGCCGATGATCTTCCGCTTCCGGATCTGAGGGCGGCGGTCAGCGAAGTGCGCAGCTATGTCGCACACATTGAGGCGCTGGTTCCTCGGCTGCCGGACGACTGGGGGAACGACGCACTCATCCCCATCCTGCGGCGCGTTCCCCGCGTGGTCTCCCACTACGACGACCTGCGCGACCCGGTGCAACTGATGGAGTTGCTGGGCGATCACTTCGATAAGAGCGGCAAGATCGTCCAGAAGGAGTGGACGAAGACAGAGAGCCTGACGAGAGAAGATGCGAAGGCCGAGTCGGCGCGGTGGGAGGACTTCCGTGCCCGCGTCGTGCAGCCGACGCTGCGGGCTTGGCGTGAGTATCGCTACCCCAGGATCCTGAGGATACTCACCGAGGCGCGCGAGGTTTACGACGAGGTGCGCCACATGCACGGCCGCCTCAGCTACCAAGACCTGTTGATGAGGGCCGCTGACCTGCTGCGCGACAAGCCGCATGTTCGCAGGTACTTCCGAGAGCGGTTCACTCACCTGCTCGTTGATGAGTTCCAGGATACCGACCCGATCCAAGCCGAGGTGATGCTGCTGCTCACCGCCACCGATCCCGAGGAGACCAACTGGCGCGAGTGTCAGCCGCATCCCGGCGCCCTGTTCGTCGTGGGAGACCCGAAGCAATCGATTTACCGCTTCCGCCGTGCGGACATCGTCACTTACAACGAAGTGAAGCAGATCATCAGCCGAGAGGGCGGCCTCGTGGTCCAGCTTTCCGCGAACTTCCGCTCATCGCTGCCAATAGTGGAGTGGGTGAACGGCATCTTCAGTCCAGACCAGGAGGCTGCCAGCACTTCCACTGGGATGATGCGCTTCCCGGAGAGCGCTTCCGAGGAGTCCCCTTCCTATGTTCCCCTCAACCATGCGCGCGATGAAGGGAATGTTGGGCAGCTGTCCGGCCTGTACATGCTCCACGTGCCCGCGGCCTACTCCCGACAGGAGATGATCGTGGAGTACGATGCCGACCGGATCGCTCGCAGCATCCGTCATGCTCTTGATGCCGGCGCCACGATTCCGCGGAGCAAGGCAGAACTCGAGCGTGGCGCACCCGCGGAGGTGAACGCCGGCGACTTCATGATCATCGCGCGGAATATGGCTCGCCTGAGCGTCTATGCGCACAAGCTCCAGGAGTACGGCATCCCCCACCAGGTCGCCGGCGGAGCCGCCCTGAACCAAGTGCCAGAGCTCAAACTCCTGCACCTCTGTCTGGTCGCGGTCACCCAGCCGGACAACCCAGTGGCACTGGTTGCAGCTCTTCGCGGCGAGCTCTTCGGGCTCAGTGACCGGGCTCTCTATGGGTACAAGAAGGCTGGCGGCCGTTTCTCCTACCGCTCCAACGTGCCGGACGCCCTCGACCGAGGACACGCGGTTCTCTTCGATGATGCCTTCAGTCGGCTGAGACGCTACTGGCTATGGCTCGCCCAGTTGCCGCCTGTCCCTGCCTTCGCGAGAATCGTCGCCAACCTCGGCCTGATGGCTCGGGCAGCCGCTCGGCCCGGCGGCGATGTGAGCGCCGGCAGCCTGGCGAAGGCCTTAGAGATCCTGCGCGGCGCCCAGGCTGATACGTGGACCACGGCCCAACTCGTGGAGTATCTCGGCCGGCTGGTGGCAGAGGAGGAGCGGCACGACGGTATCTCAGCCGGCTGGCACGACGAGCCCGCCGTGCGCGTTATGAACCTCCACAAAGTGAAAGGATTGGAGGCGCCTGTCGTCTTCCTGGCCGATCCTTACGGCGAGTCCGATCACCCGGTCAGTCTGCACATCGATCGGTCGGGCGACGAGGTTCTCGGGTACCTCGCGATCCATGGGGAACCGAGGGGTTTCAAGCAAGAGCTACTTGCACTGCCCCCCGACTGGGAAGAGCTGGCCGCTCGAGAGAAACGGTTCGGTGACGCCGAGGCGTTGCGGCTGCGTTACGTCGCCGCCACTCGGGCTGGCGCGGCGATGATCGTCACCGAGACTGAGAAGGGGAAGCGCACGAATCCTTGGGGTTACTTCGCGTCCCACCTGACAAGCGCGCCAGAGCTACCTGACCCTAGTTCACAGACCGCGCCTGCCCGTACGGAGATCGGGGTCACACCGGATGACGTCGAAGTGGCCCGCGCCGAGATCGCCGCGCGCGTAGAGAAGACCCTCACCCCCGCCTACGGGACGGTCGCAGCGAAGGCGTATGCGCTGTCCTTGCCCAAGGAGGACTCGGAGGAGGCACCAGCTGTCGCCAGAGGTGACTCCGCTGATCTGCTGCCCGGCACAGGTGAGTACGGCCTGGAGTGGGGCGCAGTCATTCATCTGCTGCTCCAACGGGCGATGCGCGACGCGGGAGCGGACCTGGACGGTCTGGCGCGTTCCGCGCTTGTCCAGCATGACCTGGACCCGACGCTGGCTGGGTCCGCTGTGGCTACGGTGCAGGCGATCATGGGCTCTGATCTCTGGCAGAGAGCGCTTCGAAGCCCACACCGCCTCGTCGAGGTCCCGTTCCAAGTGCTGCTGGATGACGGATCGGTGTCGGTGCCCACGATCGTCCGCGGCGCCATCGATCTCATCTTCAAGGAGCCCGACGGCTGGGTGCTAGTCGACGTCAAGACTGACAAGCTGCCCGGAGGCAAGGCCGACTCGTTGGTCGAGAAGTACAGCCCGCAGGTGCGCCTCTACGCGGATGCCTGGTGCAGCTGCGTCGGCGAGAAGGTCAAGGAGACGGTGCTCTACTTCACGCAGGCTGGCCTTGGCATCGTCCTCCGCTAGCTCCGCATCAGCGCCGAGTCCGTGCTGTCTGCTACCACTCGGCCCTAGACGTGGGCTGTGATGCAGCCGCTCACCAAGGAGAGTCTGACGAGCCGCCGCGATAGAAGACTGATGGTAGGGAGCGAAGGTGAGATGACGGCGGGATACAGCACAAGACCCGGCTTCGTGAACAGGAACAACCAACAGGTCGTCCGCAGCACCGGGACGCCGGGAACAGACTACATGCAGACCGTCTACGAGATCAGGTGCCTGGACTGTGGAACGCGGTACGGGGCGAATGGAAGCGACATATTCCAGCGGCGCTGTCCGGCGTGCCAGAATGGTCGCCCCGGGCTCCACATATGACAGCGCGTACTGATATTGCCGCCTCACTGCTGCGCTCAGGTCTATCCCACGAGTGCTAGCCGTCGATGGCCCCAGGCACCCCCCGACTCCGGCTAAGCGGCAATGAGCCCATCCCGAAAGAGGGACGCCGGGGCGGCAGCCCGACCGCGATCCCAGAGGTGGCACCACCGGCGCCTGGCAAGCGCAGGCGGGATCAGCATCGCCCTCGCATCGGTTCCTCACGTGACCGTTTGGCTCATGCGATGGTCGCCGAACGCGCCATCGGTCGTCGGGTCGCACCGATTGGTGGACCGGATGTTCGACTGAGCCCTGTGGCACCTGGCTCTGCTGTGTGAGCGCTTCGTCGGGCTCAAATGCTGCTGCCCTGACCAAGTGCAGGGCCTGCAGATGCCCTGTGGCGGCACCAGTCGGTACCTCCTCGGCACCCCGGCAGGTGGAACGTGGCGTGCCTTGACACCGACTGCATGGCGCCTCATAATGCCAACAATAGATGATGCTTGCTTCTGGGGAAGGGCAGAGATGCCACCTGCGAAGATGACCCAGCTGGGGCGCCGTAGGGCGAACGGCCAGGTGTGCCGCTGCTGCGTCGCCTCGAGCAGGCCGCCCGGGTCGCACGCGCTGACGCGCGCAGCGCGCGGGAAGGAAGCGGACTCTTTGTCTGGTTCACGGACGTCCGTGACTCTCGCACCGGCAGGCGGATCTCTCTGCATCCTGGCGCCTGCTCCTCGGTCTACACCGCCTCGTTCATCCAGCAGGGATGTAGCCTGGCTGCCCTTCGGGCACTCCGTACCTCCGCGCGGCGGTGCGTGACACCGCGTGGAGATGTGGGACCTGAGGTATCTGGTCCCCGAGAATGCGGGAAGGCGCCGGAACGGTTCGTGTCTCCGGCGAGTTGACGAAGGCGAGGTTGGCTATGAGGCCCCTACGAGAGTACCATCATTTCAAGGCAGAACTGATCGAGCCAGAGGACCGCGTGACCAAGTGCGAGCGGTACGTAGCCGACCTCCTGCTGACGTCGGATCTTCCGGATCTCAAGAGGGACAGCAGCATCTGTTGGGAACTCAAGCACCAGGCGAGCACTCTTCAGTTTGCGAAGGTCCTTGCAATGAGAAGAGGCCTCGCGGTAGACCTCTGCGCCGTAGGCCTTATGCTGCATGACGTCTACTCGATCATCCACGGAAGCTATGAGAACCATGCCCACCTTGGGGCGCCTTTAGCTATTGACATCCTTCGCGAGATCGGTGGGTTCTCTGAAGAGGAGCTAAGCCGGGTCTGGTGCATCATCTACAACCATAGTGACAAACACATACGCAGTCAGGATCCCTATGAGGAGATAGGGAAGGACGTTGATATCCTGGATTGCTTTCTGTACGAAGGCGCCTTCAGCTACTATCTCGCGAGCAAATCCCTGCTCACGTTCAGAGAATACCTCGGGCGGGCTAAGAGCGTCTGGGACGAACTCGGCCTTCCCTCTGATCCACGGTTTGGCCTGCTCGAAGACTACCAACCAGCTTGGTTCCAGCTCCTGCGAACAGCTCCCTGTGATCAGATGGTAGCAGTCCTAGCCGTCTTGCTGGAGTTGTCTGATTCGGGGAGTGAACAAGGCGTGTGCCCATACCCTTTCTGTGTCGTCAGAGAGGGAAGCGCCACTAAGCTCTATGGGAACCAGCGCAAGTGGGCGTGCTACGCAGAGGATATCGCAGAGCGATCACGTGCCTCAGAGCTTGACGGCAGAGTCCGACCCTTACTCACCGCTCTAAGCGGCGCACTTCACGAGCGTGCCAGCCCTGATGCAATTGACCAGGACTTGTTCCTCGACCTCCAACGGATGGTATCGCAGGAGATGTCCTCGGTCGCAGAGGACCTCCTGCTTGGTCGCGGGAACGACAGCGCGCCTGAAACCTGTGCCTGGCTGTTCTGGCCACTCTTGGGCATCTATGAGCCGGTCTCTGGGACTGCAATGACCAGACGTCTCGACGAACTCGGGATAGCACGGCAGGCAAACGTGGAAAGGCACGGACATGAACAGGGCCTATAACCTCAGTGAATGGCGCCCATGGGAGCAGAACGCTTCGCCGATGCTGCTGACTCTCACGCTTAACGCAGGCATGCGCGATCTGAGGGACTACTTCGGGATGCCGCTGTGGACCTCGGTGATCATCTATGAAGACAACCAGGCTAAGTGGCTTTTCCGCCCCAAGGAACTGAAGCTTCTGGGCCAGAAGATGCTCGATTTCCTCATGTGCCCACCCTATCGGGTGTCCTTCGTCACCGGCTATGACAATGCGGAGAACGCTCTACTGGAACGGGCCCACGAGGTCCAGTTCGTCACTGATCTGGGAACACTGCAGGACACCGCGCTGAGTGCGCTGTTCCATGACTATTGCCGTCTGTACTATCGTTGGTACAAGTACGGTTGGTTCTGCGAGCCGGTACAGTTCCAGTCACAAGATATGCTCAGCTCGTTCCTGGAGAAGGAACTGAGGAGTGTGCAACCCGATCTTGACGTCTCCCGCGCGACGCAAGCGCTCTTCACTATTGAGGACGACTCATTCTCCTTATCGATTCTCGAGCACATGGGCGAGTGCGCCGAAGCGCTCGGCGAGGCGCTGAAAGATGACCAGGTAAGGCGAGAGGTCGAGCGGGTGAACGGGCAACCTGGCTTCCCGAGCGCGGTTGCCGAGCTTGTGTTCCGTGCAACCGGAGGTCGCCAAGATCCGTGCCTCAAAGTCCTGGTCGGCAAGCTGGAGGAGCACTCGTCCAGGTACTACTGGAAGCAGAACAACTACTTCTCGACGAGGTTTGTCGATGCAAGAGAGGTACTTGTGGAAATCCTCTCACTGGAGAGCTTGGACCTGGCAGCGCCAGATGCCACCATAAGGGCCCAACTCGAGCAGTCCCGGGAGAACAAGAGCAGACTCCTCGCCGAGAAAGGGGCATTGCTGGGTCTACTCCCCCCGTACCAGCGTAGCATTGCGATGCTCGCCAGTTCAGTAGGCGGCTCCTTGATTGATAAAAGGAAGAGGACGACCATGGTGGCGAATGCTGCCTTTGACCGCATCCTCGGTGAGGCAGCCTCGAGAACCAGGGCGGATATCGCTGACTGCCGACTGCTAATCCCACAGGAGTTCGGCGAGTACCTGTCGTCACCAGCTGAGTACCGACCGAGGTTCGAGGAAAGGCGAAAGCGCTTCCTTGTTTTCCAGGGCGACTTCCCGCTCCTGGATGACCTCTTCGGCGATGTAGCTACAAGGGCGGAGCGCGAGGAGCTGGCCTACGATGCGTTCAGCATGCCCGAACCGTTCATCGCCGAAGGCGCTGAGGCAGACAAGGCGATCGAGCAGCTGAATTCCCGCCTCAACTTCCTTGCCGAAGCTCAGGCAGACACCTTCGAGAAGCTGCAGGGAGTAACGGTCTACTATGATCCGGCTGAGCCTGAGATGGTCGGCACTGCCAGAGTGGTCAAGGACCCCAAGGCTCAGGCGCTCCAGAGCGGCCAGATTCTGGTCGCACCATCCACCACACCAGATTACATGGATGCCATCCGCCGCTGCAAAGCTATAGTCACCGACTGGGGCGGCCAGACTTCGCATGCGGCCATAGTGTCTCGCGAACTGAAGAAGCCTTGCATCATCGGTACGAACTACGCGTCTCAGGTTCTGCGCGACGGTCACAAGCTCCGACTCCACTTCCGGCAGGGCGTAGTTGAGCTGGTGGAGGGGCCGCAGGCGAAGGGGAATGTGGATCAATCCTAGGCCGACACTGTCAAGACTGGGAGGCAAGGCGTATCAGCTTCACCGACTGAAGCGGTGGTGCAACGTGCCGCCCTATTTCGTTATCGCGTTCGAGAACCCGGATGAGATCCTGGATCCCAAGAATCAGAGCAGGATCGCTGAGCGATGTCGCGAACAGAAGCTCGAGGTAATGGCGGTGAGAAGCTCTGCAAGTTGCGAGGACTCTGCCCGAGCGAGCTTCGCCGGCATGTTCAGAACGGTCTTGGGCGTTCGGTCGTCTGAAGTGGTCGGCGCCATCGCGGAAGTGCTGAGTTCGGCGTCGAGTAAGAGGGTGGCCGATTACTGCAGTGCGCACGGCTTCGACGAGAATGCGATAGGCATGGCCGTGATTGTCCAGAAGATGGTGAATAGCAGGGTCTCCGGCGTTTGCTTCACGCGGTCAGAGCTCGGCGGCAATTCGCTTCTCGTCGAGGCCTGTTACGGGCTGGGCGAAGCGCTGGTTTCCGGGGCAGTGACTCCGGATACCTATGTTGTCGACCGAGAGCGCCTCTCGGTTGTGAAGGAGTCAGCAGGCTACCAGAGGACCGCACTGAGGATGTTTCATGACAGCCCAAGCCCGGCGTACGCGGAAGTCCCTTTCCACAAGAGAAACGCGAAGAAGCTAACGTGCATCGAGATCAGGGCGATCGCTGAAGCCTGCCTGCTGGCCGAGAGACGCCTCGGGTTCCACGCCGCCGATGTTGAGTGGGCGTTCGAAGGAGATACACTCTACTTATTGCAGGCAAGACCGTATACGGCCCTTCCCAGTTCTCCCGGAGAAGGATGATGGCATTGCTCGCTTTGGAGTCACACGACCATGGCAGATAAGTTGGTTCAGCTTGTTGAGAAGTGTCATCATGTCATGTCTGAGAACTATGACAGCTCTCTCAACATCCCTTCAGATATACTGAGGGAAGCTGGCCAGCAAGAGCTCTTTAGGAAACGGTGGACCGACTATTTGAGGTACAAGTTCCGCTATCTAGTGCTGCTAGAGACCGACGGCGGCAACGAAGCTGATACCAAGATTGGCGCGGAACTCCGCAGTAACGGAGTGCAGTACCTTAGCCGCTTCCTTCCTCAATGGAAGGCGCGGGCAAAGAAGGAGAGGACTGTATACTCCTACCGACGCTGCCAGCTTCCCCCGCAGACAGTCGAAGCTATCTGGTACGATCCGCAGACTCCGGAGTGCACTGAGTGGTGTCAGAAGCGAAACGAGGAGCTGGAGCTGCTTGACGCCAAGGCAACGGGAAGCACGTGGGGGGAGTGGCTCCCGCAGATCTACGCGCAAATCGGACGCAGACCCATCACGACTTGCGAGCAGGAAAGAATGCTGTCGGCGGTCTTCAGGAGAGCTGCCGGGGGCCTTGTTGATAGAGTGAACTCGGTCCGCCGGTACATGACCAGATTCCCAGATGCCTCCGCTACAAGTGCACGGTTAAGCAAGAAGTATCAGCAGGCCATGGCAGAGGTGGCAAGGTGCTTCGAATGCTTTAAGAATACACCCCTGCAAGATGTCGTGGTAGATACCTCCCTGGTCGGCAGCAACCTACTCGCCGAGCTTTCGTTTGAGCTGATGAAGGTGCTGCATAACAGCGGGTTCGACGAGATAGCTGTGGTAACTCAGTTCCTTCAGTCGCTGAAGGCTCACTTCCAATGTGAGGTGTGCGACTTCCTAGAGGTCACCGACAACGGAGAGAAGATCGTCTTGAGAGCTGCCACGGTGAACCACAGGGATCTCTCGGCGCGCTACCAGAAACTGTCAGAGGACGAACGCCGACAGCACGTACTCGCACGCGAGTCCTATAGAAGAGGGGAGGGCATAAGCGGCACCATACTATTACTTGGCGGAGATGCAGACAGGAACACTTGGTATCACGTGGGGTCAAACGATGTCCAACATGACCCCAGGCAGTCGCGAAAGCACCGAAGCGCGTACGAAAGAGATATGTACCCTGGCGTGCTGAGAGCGAGCGGGCGAATAGAGAACTTCTGGATGTTCCCAGTGTTCGGCGGAGACAGGCTCGTAGGAGCATTCAGAGTAGTCAACAAGCTCAATGGCAAAGAGGAGCTGCAGCGAGGGGGATGGCCGTACCTGACTAGGGTGCAATTGGCCCTGGTCGCGCAGTGGCTCTCACGCTTCTTGGAGGCCGTACAGCAACAACTGCAGATGCGAGAGGATTTCTTCGCGATCATGCAGTGGAACCAGAGACTCGACCAGATGATGACGACGCTAGATCTGCACTGGGTTGAGCGAAGAACGCTGCAAGCCTTCCTCAGGCACCTTGAACGCGATATCAGCAAGAAGGAAGAGAAGCGGCCAGTTGGCTGCTGTATCATCATTGCCAGGGTCGTGGGGCGAAGCCTACCCCTTCCGGAACTCCCGGATTACCCCCTTCTGGATTGCAGGGCGGGGGCTATCGAGGATCCCTATAGTGGCTTGGATGCCTATCACGACGCTGTCAGTCCGCTTGGGGGTGCCTACGTTTTCGACCAGAAGGGAACCTTCGTTCGCGCTGTGAAGCTTGAGATCCGCGGTGGCCGAACTGACACGATCCTGTCGGGCTACAGCGCCGTAGAGAAGGTCACGAGTACCAATAGGGAGGCTATCTGCCTGCTTCTGCCCAGTGGCGCGAAAAGCGTGCTCATCTATCAGCACGGCTCAAGGGTCGCCGAGGTCCTGCTCTCAGAGAAGACGGCTGAGCGGCGCTTCCGGTATCCGAACGAGGTCCTGGAGAAGATGGTCTCTGGCGCACCAACGGTTCGTCGTGCTGTTCTTAAAGCAGTCTGTGACGCCTGTATTGAGTTGTCTTTCCGGGGATACGGTGGGATGATCGTTGTCGGAGATGTCCCGTTTGACCAGTTCAGCCTCACTGAGCCCAAGGTGCCTTGTAAGCCTGAGTGCGATCTGGCAAGCATGGGGAAAGATACTCTGGTCGAGTTTGCTAAGATGGATGGCGCAACGTTCGTGACGAACGAGGGCCGCGTAACGAAGGTGAACCGTACTGTGACGCCAATCAAGGATCCAGGGGTCGAGCCCCTTTTCCCTGGAAGAGGCGGAAGGCATACTACAGGCGAGAAGATCAGCAGGCTTGCGCCCAACGCGTTGGTCGTGATAGTGTCTGAGAACCGCGGGATTAGCATTGTCGCCAGAGGCAAGCTCGTGGGCCCAGCAGACATGTGAAGCCTTCTGAAATAGCCGTGGCCACCTGTTCGGCCGATAGGGCCACCGCATAGACCAGTCTGAGGAGGGTTGAGAGATGCCAGTTCTGACAACGACGACGATAGAGGAAGACATCGCACTGGAAGACCCCTCCGCGTCGCGCTGGGAGATAAAGAGGCACGAACCCGAGATCCGGCAGATCTACGGGCACTTCCTCCCTCCGCCACATAGGGGGCTCGTCAGGGGCCTGGTTGCCAAGGACTTCAACTTCCCGCCACCACGTCAGAGGTCCGCCAACGCACTGGGCCTGGACGAATTGCATGAGATCAGTGAAAGGATCGGGAACGACACTGTCGTTTCGCTGTCTCATCGCATAAGGGTGCGGCCTGAAGGTAAGGGAGCAGTCGTCTATACCCCGTACTACAACGGCTTCTACCTCAACGAGAAGGCATACGGGATCCTGAGGTGCTGCGCGCGCGGAATGAGCGTTGAGGACACAGTCTCTACGACGGGGATTGACAGTGCGACCGTTCAGCGCTTCCTCGCCCGAGCTCTGACGCTAGGCCTGGTGGATGCCTGCACTGCTTAGCAGCCTGGAGAGGCCGTTCATCGCCAATCTCGAGGTCACCAGCCAGTGTAACTTGGCTTGCACCTTCTGCTCCGCCCAACTCGCCAAGTTCCGCCGCGACGACCTGCCAACGGACCTCATCCTCCAGGTGATCGCACGGATCGCAGAAGACGGTGTCCGCTCGATCTTCCTCACCGGCGGAGAGCCGCTTCTCAGGCAGGACATTCCGTTGATCATCAGGGAATGCGTGAGCCGCGGGATGGACGTCTCTTTGAGCACGAACGGTACGGAGGCAAGCAGCGAACTCGCAGCGTCTTTGGCCGCGGCGGGTCTTGAGGAACTCCAGGTCAGCATTCACGCGCCAGATAGTACCCATGACAGGCTTGTGGGCTGCACAGGTGCGTTGGATCGCGGCCTCGCCGGGTTGCAGAACCTGGTAGGGGCAGGGCTGGTAGTCACTGTGGCCGCGGTCGCCACCCGTGCCAACTACCCTCGGCTACCACGATTGGCAGAAAGGGTAGCCCGACTGGGAGCGAAGCACTTCCGAGTGCTTAGGTTGATGCCACACTCCCCCGAGATGCTTCGGCAGGTAGTCCCGCACCGACAGATGCAGGCACTGGTCAAGCGCCTAGCGCGCATTGGACAGGGGTCGGCAGGGCTCTCAGTCGATGTCCATGCCCCTCCGGGCTTCTTGGACCCCCTATCGCACGACCCCGGGGAGTACGCGATTCTGCACCCGCTGTGCCATACCTGCACTGCAGGGAAACTCTCAATGGGCATCATGTCTAACGGCGACTGTGTACCGTGCCTGGAACTCAAGGATCCCGAGTTCGCTTGCGGCAATACTCTGCGCGACTCGCTGACGACGATATGGGATGCCAGACCCATGTCTCTGCTGAGGCGCGCGACGCCGGACAGATACTGCGGCAAGTGTGGCAAGTGCGAGCTTAGATGGACCTGCTATTCCGCCAGATGTGTGGCGCATCACCTGCGGGGCGATATCCTGGGAGACGACGACTCCTGCTATAGGCTCTCGTAGAATCCACCTCCGATGCTCTCGCCGACTAACACTGGGAGCAGGCTGTGCCGCTAGTGGCGATGACGGCAGGGCCACGGAGGATATAGTGGCCGCCACGAATCAGCATGTGGGTGTTAGGCGGGCTTGGCACACCGCATTGGGCGACGCAGAGAGTGTTCTGAGCCCGCTTGACAGCGCCAAGACAGCCTGGTGCTGCCATGACGGGACGGCAACGCGGGTTCGATTCTCAGTCGGTGAGGGAACGTTCCCAGGATCGAACCTCCCGACCTCGTCCACATCTGGAGACGGTTCGATCCTGAGTAACGCTTCCTCCACCATGCTCTCGGTCCCAAACCGTCTCTCCACGTTTTCAGGCGCTCTCGAAAGAGGGCGTCTTTTCGCGTCTCCTGACGTCTGCAGCGGGATTCTGCACTTCCGCATTACCGCCCACCTGTCGGCCGCCGGGTTAGACTGTACCACGCGTAGTCGCCCCATCTGTACCACCTGATGTTCGGGGGTAGGTACCACCCCATAGTCGGGGGTGGGTACCACCCGGCCGCCGGGGGTGTGTACCACCCCTGAGGCGGTGCTGGGTCGTTGCCAGAAGGAATCCCCTCCTGACCTGAGAGACCGGTCAGGAGGAGACATGGAGCGACTCAGCGTGCATCTCATCGTGGATGTCGTGTATCGGCTACGACGTGGCCAGTCCGTGCGGGCGATCTGTCGGGATCTGAGACATTCCCGCGGGACGGTGCGCCGCTATCGGGATCTGGCGAAGGCGAGAGGCTATCTGGACTTCGCTGGGCCCTTGCCCGAGCCAGCGGAGGTGCTGGCCCAGTTGGAGCCGGCTTTCTCGGCGCCGGGCAGCAATGTCTCGAGTGTGGAGCCCTATCGGGAGGTAGTGGAGGGGCTGCTGGAGCAGGGGGTGGAGATGGTGGCGATCCGTCAGCGGCTGGGCCGCCACCATGACTACCAGGGCAGCTACAGTTCGGTGCGGCGCTTTGTGAGGCGGCTGCGGCCCCGCAGCAAAGAGGTGGTGGTGCGCATCGAGACGCCGCCCGGCCAGCAGGCGCAGGTGGACTTCGGCGGCGCCGGCAAGATGCGGGACCCAGCTACGGGGAGGCTGCGGCAAGCCTGGTGCTTCGTGATGACGCTGTGCTACTCCCGGCATCAGTACGTGGAGTTCGTCTTCGACCAGCGGATGGAGACCTGGATCGGCTGCCACCGGCGCGCCTTCGAGAGCTTCGCAGGCGTCCCCAAAGACCTAGTGGTCGACAATGCTCCGGAGGCGCACAAGTCTCAAGGCGGCGGTGCTGCGGGCGGCGCTGAATGATCCCCGGCTGGCGGAGCCCTACCGGCAGCTGGCCCAGCACTACGGTACGCTGGTGCATCCCTGCCGGCCGGGCATGCCTCAGCACAAGGGCAAAGCCGAGAATGGGGTGCACTATGTGCAGCGCAATCTCCTCGCCGGCGAGGGAGAGCTGGACCTGGCGAGAGCGAATCAGGCAGCGCGGGTCACCATGATGTGGATCGGTTGGCCTCCCTTATGTCCGACGCGGGTGGCCCGCAGACGTGAGCCCACCCGCATGCAAGTCTGTCATCGTGTTCATCCTCCCTCCGTTGGAAGTCGAGGAGCCGCCAGCATCTGCCAACGCCTCCTCGGTGCCCTGCTTCCTCTGTTGCTCCAGCTGACAGGAACGCGCCGCCTCCAAGAGAGGCCGCGCCGAACTCTCCCTGCCTGCGTCACCCCAAACCCACCAACAGCGCCGACCGCCCCCAGGTGGTATCCCATAGCCACGGCCGCCCGCAATGTTACATATGATCTGTATGTTGTGAGAGTAGTTCATATGTAACAGCCTCCCGGCTGAGGCTGGCGACTTCCCGACGCGCTAGCCCAAACCCGATCGTCCGAT